>JAEEGL010204454.1_pt1 | contig 58342 bp, 28 predicted proteins | sample 9134231 | NCBI WGS metagenome assembly JAEEGL01 (sample SAMN16246548, study PRJNA631951) | gut metagenome | biome: gut microbiome; feature: rumen; material: fiber-attached | host: Bos | place: Iran: Karaj | collected 2018-10
AAGAAAATAAAAAAGGAAGAAAAAATTGTATATATGACATTCTTGGCGTTGATGAAAGAATGAAAAAAACGCAAGCGTTTCTCAAAAAGGGAGAAAAAGCCTTTGGGATTCATGTGACCAAACCTTTTTCACCCTTTTTGTGAGTGCCTTGGCACTTTTTCAACTTTTAATATCTTCTTTTTCCTCCTTTTTTATTTGATTCTCTTCCCTACTGCCAAAGGCTGAATTTTGAATAATTTTATAACTAATTTTTGATCAATTTCTCGGCGTAGCCGACTTCTCTAACAAGCACGCAAAGCGTGCTGAGTAATGATCAGCCTTCGGCTGGAAATTATATAAAAATTCAATTCAAAAATTATATAAAATCACTGTCTCACTCCCTACCTGCGCACTCATTCATCCAATACTTTTTCATTCCTTTTTATTTGATTATTTATCCACCTGTCTGCATCAGGCATGTGGATGAGATCAAGCGAATATCAAGAAAATAAAAAAGGAAGAAAAAATTTATACAAATGACTTTTTTCCCCTTTTTTATTTTATTATATTTTCTACAGCCAAGGACTGAATTTTATATAATTTTGAAACTCATTTTTGATCAATTTCTCGGCGTAGCCGACTTCTGCACATCGCCCTCAATACGCTTACCGGATCATATCGAAACCGACACGCACACCACTGTAATTCTTGGAAATATCACTGATGGTAGAGACAGTGGCATTGCCGCTTAATGAACCGAGTGTCTGCATGACCGACAAGATCTTCTTCGACTCAAAGAGAAGATTGACACCATTGACACTACGGGTGACATATCCATTCAGTGAGAGGAGCAACGTCTTGAAAGCGATCTGGCCGCTGTTGGGATCATAGGTGTAGGTGCCGTTGATTGACTGACCGTTGAGTTTGGCGCTAAATGTCTTATCCTGATTGAAAGTGAATGAGGTGTTGCTGCCATTGATACCCAACTGCTGATAGTAGGGCAGCAACTCCGACTTGATTTTCGACGCAGCCACCTCACCACCGGCCTTGGCCAACAGGTTGTCGCTGGTGAAAGCACAACCAGGGCCGGAATAACGCCATGTTCCTACGAGACTTTCAGCAGACACCTTATTGATGCCGAGCACACTGACAATGACATTTCCCAACGTGTTGGTGGTATCTATACCGCCTAACAATCCGCCGCCGCCCATCGTCATACATCCTGTCATGACCAATGTCACGAGGATGGCCATCAAACTTTTCTTCTTCATATTCTTTCTTGTTGAATGATTATAATATTATTTCAAAATCTGCTTACAAAAGTAGGAAAAAAAGACTTCACATCTGTCAAAAGACCTTCTTTTTAGCCATTTTTTACATCATTTTGTCTGTTTTGACGGCCAGTTGACCAAAAATAGTTTTGATCTTGCCCTTGTAAAAGCGGTGTATAGCCAATGGATATAGTCGGGTGTCAGCATGTCGTCGGTGAGATAGCCCTGATCGATATACACATGCTCCCATTGTCCTCCCTGTGCCTTGTGGCATGTCACAGAATAAGAATACTTCACCTGCAGCGCATTGAAATAGATATCATTCCTGACCTTCTCCATCCGGTCATGCTTGAGCGGCAGATCCTCATAGTCTGCCAAGACACTCTTAAACAACTGCTCATTCTGTTCTCTTGTCAAGGCCGGCACCTCTGACCAGAGCGCATCGAGGATGACCGTCGCCTGCAATTCCAGATGATCGTAGTCTGGAAAAGTCATCGTGACATCGGCAAACCTCAGTCCATGCATTTCACGGTAGTGACGCACCCGGTAGACTACCGCACGGTCTCCATTGGCGATAAACTCCAACGGCAGCTTTTCTTTCTCCGTCCAATAATAATTGTTGCGGACCACCAGCAGCATGTCTCCAGAGGATAGTTCCTCTTCCCTTCCCAGCACGCTGGCCCGGATGCCTCTGTTGTAGACGGTGGCCCGCTTGTTGGACCGTGTGATGACGATGGTCTCGTCGACACCCACCTCACTGTAACTGCTCGCCAATGATTCGATCAGTTCATCGCCAGGCACCATCTGGATGTCGGCAAATCCATGAAACTGGATGATCGGCAACCTGGTGACCTCATCGTGCGTGATGAGTTGGCGGATGGCCGTGGCATTGAAAAGAATGCCCGACTGCTGACTCTGTCTGAGTACCGTGCTCAAATCGCAGCAGTAGGGATGAAGTCCATAGCCTGCCACCACATCAGGGATAAGGGCTGGCGACTCCTCTTCGCCCACAGGTGGCAACTGCGCCTTGTCGCCAATCAGCAACAGACGACAGTTCTGTCCGCCATAGACGTATTTCACCAGGTCATCGAGCAAGAAGCCGCTGCCGAAATTGGTTTCTCCCAATCCCTGATTCGACACCATCGATGCCTCATCCACGACGAATAGCGTGTCACGGTGAAGGTTGTCGGCCAACAAGAAACCTGTCATGTCGCCTGTGAATGCCTTCTGACGGTATATTTTCCGATGGATGGTGAATGCCGCATGCCCGCTGTTGAGCGCAAACACCTTGGCTGCACGTCCGGTAGGTGCCAGCAGCATCACTTTTTGCTTCAAGGCCACCATCGTCCGCACGATGGCTCCTGCAAGGGTGGTCTTTCCGGTTCCTGCAGCACCGCTCATCAGCATGACCGCCGACTCATCCACATCGGTAAAAAAACGGCAGAAAGTATCGATAGCCTCCGCCTGCTCACCTGAAGGAAAGAAACCGAGCGCGGAGCGCAACTGCAAAGCCAATTCTGTCTGAATCATTGAAATCGATTGGAGTATTATAGTTTAATATAGATTCGTTTGCGATAGAGGAGATAACCGATGAGGAAATTGAGACCCACGAAATAGAGCGCATAGCATAACGAGGCTGTCTGCGGATGTGAGATGACGCCACTGATGCCCCCGTAAACCATCTCGCTCACGCCCACATGACCAAGGACGATAGCCAGCACCTCACTCGACACATACAAGAAAAGTGGATTGACACCAAAGACCTGGAAGAATGTGCACCATTTCCGTTTTCCCCTAATATCGATGACCACCATCAGGAGTGCCAGCAACGATGAGGCCAGTCCGCAGGTCACCATGACATAACTCGGACTCCAGATCCTCTTGTTGAGCGGCATGCCAAAGGACAGGAGATATCCTCCGATGATCAATACCGTGCCCAAGATGAAGAGTGCCATCACCTTGTCACTGACGGAAGATGCCTGTTTGATGCACCGTCCCGCATAGAAACCGATGAGCACATGGGCCACCGACGAGATGGTGCCCAACAACCCCTCTGGATCGACAGGACTCTTACGATAGAGGTGGTCGGAACCAAAAAGTGCCCTGTCGACCCGTGCAAGAATATTCGACTCATCGGCCGCATAACCATTGCCCAACAGCAAGATGAGGGCATAACCCAAGAGCAGACAGATGATGACATACGGCACGTAACGGTGATTGATCACCAGCACCAACAGGGAAGCGATGCCATAACTGAGCGCGATGCGCTGTAGCACCGCCCATACCCGCAGGTGTCCGAAGCACGCCCACTCTCCTTCTATGGCGTGGTCAAGCCAGTTGATGGCCAGGCCGATGACAAAGAGGAGCAGCGTGCGGCGCAAGATTTTCCTTGCCACCTCTCCTGACCATTGGAATTGGCATTTCGACAATGACAGATAAATGGATACGCCGACGATAAAGAGAAAGAAGGGAAACACGAGGTCGCAAGGCGTCATGCCATTCCATACAGAATGCTTCAGCGGTTCATACGATTGACCATAACCGTTGTTGACCAGGATCATCCCTGCCACGGTCATGCCGCGGAGGATATCAAGAGAGAGAAGTCGTTGTTGGGGGTTCATGGTTGACCGAAGATGGATGTGATGAGTTGTAGCGCCTCCTTCGCCTTATCGACGGGTTGACCTTGAGGCACCTCTGAGTAAGGATTGTGCTGGAGCGTCCATGGCTCCTCGATGGCATACCAGTCGACCTTCACCTCTTGGGGCAGGGCCATCTGGAAGAGTTCATCTGCCGTCTTGTTGCTGTTGCTCCCTGTTCCAAGCATGTCTGGGTTGGGGCGCGTCATACTCTCCATCTGTTCTTGAAGCAACCGGAAATAGGTCTTCCATCTGACGGCATAGAAGTCGGCCAGCAGTCCCTGCCACTCTTTGTGGGCATAGTCACGCAACCCGCCGGTGTCGGCACAGTAGCGGTTGCCCCAAGTGGTCACCTGCACACGGGCGTTCCATTCATAGAGGTCTTTTTCGGCTGCCGTACTGCCGCATTGCCGCGCCTGTGTGAGACGGTTGCCAAGACGGAACTCCTTTCGGGTGCCCAACAGCTGGTCCTGCATCATCAGCAAGTCGATGAAATGACGGGCATCCTTCTCAAAGGCCTTGGGTGAGAAGGCTTTGTAGTCGGCGATCACACGGTGATAGAGGACACGGGCCTGGTCGGCCACCGCCTGTCGGGTGATGTCCACAAGATCGTATTCATAGTTGTTGTTTCCCTTCAACTGATCAGCGACAGAGGCCATCAGCCGTGCGGCCTGCAGCGTGCGCTCCGGATCGTAGTAATTGCGCATCTTCGACCAACTGGATGCCTGAAAATTGCTGAGCGACGGCCGGCCGCAGAAGATACTCTCATGTGGCCCTTGCTGATTGTTGCCCACCGGACAGTTGTAGATGCTATTCGCAAGCACCTGCCATGCCTGTTGAAGGGGCTGCGCATCGGTGCCATAGCGCGCCTTCACATAGGCAGACACCCACTGTTCTTTCGAAAACCGCTCATGCCGCCATGGCAACTCGCTCATCAGTTCAAACATCACCGGATTGTTTTCCGAGCCCTCCATGGTGAAACCGATGCCTTTCAGTCCTTTAGCCAGCGGATGGGTCTTGGTGAGGAAGAAATTATCGATCAGTTGGTCCATACGGCCGTGAAGACCCACATTCCCTCCGAAATTCTCCAGCAAGCAGAAGAGCCATTGATGCCCCTCATAGCCTTTTTCCCGGTGCCAGATAGATGGAGCGCCCCACATGGGTCTGCATTCGCTGAACAAGTCGAGCACGATGACATCGCTTTCACCAAGCGCATGCAACATCTGCGGACGGGGGTTCTCTGTCCATCCTTGCACCACCCAGACAGCCTTGGGATTGGCTTTCCGCATGGCTTTGAGCAACACCCGTGCCGCCTCGGCATAGTCGATGCGGCTGTCGTCATTGCTCTCATGGAAGGGATCCATCGAATAATAGTCTGCCTTCCCGAAAAGACGGGTCAGTTCCTCGTAATAGCATTGGGCGATCTCTCCAAACCGGGGATCTGTCGGCAACAGGTTGGAAGGCCGCTGAAAACCGTTCCACAGGCCGGCATCCGCCACATCAAGACCCAGTTTCTCACGGGCGTCATGGGGCACCATGCCACAATAACCGGGAAGTACCGGTTTCATGCCCAACTGCCTCATGCGCGCGAGTATCTGCCGCTGGAGTTTCAACTGCCGGTCATACCACGACAAGGGCAACGGTCCACCCCACCCTTCCAGATTGTTCATCTCCCACCAGGCAAGGAACGCCGGTCCGGCGATGAAACGTCCTACCTCCTCTTCGGTATATCCCAAGCGCAGCAACATATTGCGCCAGACGCATTCCTCACCCACAATGGCCAAGGGCATGTTGACACCATGCAACGCCATCCAGTCGATCTCCTGCTGCCATCGTTCCCAATCCCAAAACGCCATGGAGTAGGAGAACGTGCAATAGTTGAAATCATATCTCAGCGAGAGGTCTGTCTCATGCCGCTCCTTACGGGTGACGGCGGGCAGTTGACCGGGCAATTTCACCTTCATGCCATTCCAGGACAGATGGATACCGGCATGGTATTTCAGATACCAGTTGATACCTGTGGCGATATTGACCCAGGTGTTTCCCCTGACCACGACGCGCTTTCCGCTTTGGTCGAGTTCGAAGAAGTCGCGGTCGGACTTGACCAGTTGGGTGATGAATTTCTTTGATGCCCCTGCATCGATACGCTCGAGCAAGTCATCGACAGGGTTGGCCGGGGTGGAGAGGGCCGCCAGCATCCCCACAAGGAGGAGAAGGATTTTTTTCATCTTCATATCGTTTCCGTTTTATCTTTTGGGTTGGGAGGACATTTCCAGCCGCACGCAGGCGCCTTGTCTGATGTCGCTATGAGAGAGCGAACATCCCTCCATGCGCTTGCCGTTGAGGGTCGCCTCACGGACATACAGATGGTCGGCATCGGCTTGTGGTGCCTCAATAGTAAAGGTGGCGCCACCTGACGGATGGATGGCCACGCGCCTGAAGAGCGGAGAGGCCATCATATACTGGTCGGTAGCTGGGCAGACAGGATAGAATCCCATCGCCGAGAAGACATACCATGCTGACATCTGACCCGCATCGTCATTTCCTGACAGACCGCCCGGAGTGTCATTATACTCTGTGAGGAGAATATGGCGCACCCATTTTTGTGTCAGGTCTGGACGGCCCGCATAGTCAAACAGGTAGGGTATCTGGTGGCAGGGTTCGTTGCCATGCCAGTAGCGTCCTTCCGTGAACATAGAGTCGAGTCGGGCAATGAAGGTCTCTTGACCACCCATCACACGGGCAAGACCTGCCGGGTCGTGGGGCACATACCAGGTATAATGGCAAGTCGCTCCCTCGGTGATGTAACTCTTCCGATGAATGATATCGGTATTGTTCTCGAAATGTCCGTCGGCATGTCGGCCGTCAGCATATCCTGTGTGGGGATTGATCACCTGTCGCCAGTTGTCGGCTCTGCGCATGAGTTGCCGGTAATCGTCATGATAGCACAGTCCTTTGGCCATCTGTGCCACGGCAAAGTCGTCGAACGCATATTCCAGCGTTCGGGAGGTTTGCTCTTGCTGATGAAACGCCTCGGCCACCGAGTCTTCCAAAGGAATATATCCATATTTGAGATAGGAGGTCAAGGCGCGCCGCCCCATGCCGTTGACATAGTCGCTCTCCGATGCCGGCGACTCAAAAGCATTGCGCCGCATGGCCAGGTAGGCTTTCTGCACGTCAAAGTCGCGGATGCCTTTCACATAGGCATCCGCCAACGTGGCGGCACAATGGTCACCGATCATCGCCGCCGTATAGGAATTCCAACAGGGGAAGATCGGCAGCCAACCGCCCTCCTCGGCCATATTGACCAATGACTGCATCATGTCGGCCGACTCCTTGGGAGCGATGAGGAAATAGAGGGGATGAAGGGCACGGTAGGTGTCCCACATCGAGAAATCAGTATAGACGGGGCGTTGGCCCTGCATGACGGTGCCGTTGGCGAATCGTGGATATGCGCCATCGGCGTCACTCAGCAACCGCGGCAAGAAAGAGGTTCGATAAAGGGCGCCGTAGAATTGGTTGACCGCCGTATCATCCGTTCCTTCCACATCGATGGTATGCAGGCGTTCCACCCATGTTTTTGCGGCTTCGGCCATGAGGGTCACCCATCCTTTCCCTGTCACCTCTGCTGCCATGTTGCGCTCGCAACCCTCACGTCCGGTAAACGAAGAGGCCAACCGCAGTTCGATGGGTTGGTGGGCCTTGCCCTCAAAAGTCAGCCAAATGCCCGACTGCTCCTGGTCTCCAATGGTGGTGGAGCCTTGATGATGGAGATCGCCCACAAATGAGCCGTAATCCACGGGGGTATCTGCGTATTCCATCAGCAGATGACCACTAAATCCTGCACGCTCGCCCCAACCCTGATAGATGCGGTGAACAGGGTTATAGCCATACACGGTGTGGTGCACGATATCGATCACTGCCCCGCCCTCGCCCTCATCGCTGTTGGGCTGGAAGACGACATGCACCTGTTGGTCTCGGTCGGGGGTGATGCGCATGATGGCGCCATGCGCGGAGGCCGTGAGCTCGACCCGGAGATGTTCATCGGGCAAAGAAGTAGCGTAGTAATAGGGATGCGACACCTCTGCGTGATGGCTGAAACGGGTGGCCCGACTTGCTGGCGCGGTGCGCAACGGGCCTCCCAAAGCTGCTATGGTAAACGATCCATAGTCCTGGGTGCATCCTCCTACGATCCAGTGTGAGTTGCGCATGCCTTGCCACAGTGAGTCTGCATAATAAAAGGGTGCGATGCATTTCTTTTCTGTGTCACGGGTCTGCGGGGTCCAGAAGTTCTGTCCGTTGGGAGTGAGGACGGCGGGCAAGGTCTGTCCGTGTTCCTCGCTGCCCTTGCCAAACAAACCCGCCGACTGGGTGTTGGCCTGCGCTGTGCCCACCATCGTATGGAGGGTGTTGAGGCGCCGCTCATGCGCCAGTTGATGGATGCGCTGGGCCATCATGGCCTTGATGTCGCTCCATCTGTAATAATGCGCCATCACGGGCGTGACTGGAATCTCAAAATCTCTCTCATTGTGCAACAATCTCACGATGACATCTTCTTTAGACCGCCGGAAGAAAATCATCTGCAAATTGGCACCCATGGGTAGGATCTCATCCATCTTTCCACTCTTGGCGGAAGAGGCTTGCAACAGGGTGAGCAACCGGTAGAGATTGGTGTCATGGCCGAAGCGGAGGTCTGCTGACGGCGCGGTCTTCCCAAGTGCCGCGTCGGCTTTGGTCTCGATATCATACCACAGGGAGCATGCCGACCGTGCCGGTTCGCCTCCTGTGCGGGGATCACTGCCGTTGCAGTAGGCCATGCGCTCGTTGTTGCGCTCATAGATATCCTCCATCTCCGCATCGGTAAACAGCCAGTAGAGGCTGACATGCCGCAGGCGGGGATCCGTGACATCCTGGAGGTCGGAGGCGATGGTGTGCAACTCTCCCATGAGATACTCGGGCCGGTTGACCGCAGCAGGATCTTTAAACAGGAGGCGCAGCAACCTATCCGGTGTGCCGTACATCTTGGTAAAAGGCCCTTTCTCTATCTCTTTGAGAGCTGGCGTGGTGTAAGCGATATAGTTCATATCGGCAGAGTCTGTGGCGCTGTCTATGTGCAATGACGGCCGCTGGGAATAGATGCCTGAGATGAAATGTTGCATACTGGTCCTGCAGCGGTTCACCACACTGGAACGGGCACGGATCTGCGCATCATCCGCAAACACTTGGGGGAAGGATGTCACCATGCGGTCGGCGATGGCTTGATGCTGCTGTCCGCCGAGGGGCGTGAGCTGTCCGCCATTGCCACGGGCGTTACGCCATATTTTCTGAAGTTGTTTGCGCAACTTCTTTCCCTCTGCTGTCAGGTTGTTCTTGTCACCAAACTGTTCGAGCACCCATTCGTAACGGCTGTCGGAAGGCAACCAGCGAGAACCGTGCCTCCCATAATGGGAGATATAGAAGGGGACATATCCCGCAGGAGGTGTGGGGTCTATCAACCGGTGGCTGACGGGATAGGCGTAATAGACGCCTCCCGTCTGTTCCGGTGTTTTCTTTTGAGCATTGGCGGCAACCCCCAGCAGGAGGGCTGCCAGAATAACAAGAAATCTATTCATGCAGTTGGATGTTCCAGTCTATTCCAAGGGGATTTTTGTGCATATTCAGCACCAGGGGGAGTGGATGCTTGAGAGAGATGGTCATCTCTGTGCGATCGATGTCTGCCCTCACGGTGATGGTGTCGTCAGTGCGCGAGATCTCCCGCCAGGTGATGTCATCATAGACGAACTGCCCTGTCTGCAGGAGCGTGGCCAGAGCCTGTCGGGAGATGAAGGCAAATGTGCCGTTGGTGACATGGGTCGTCAAATCCTTCTGCGGACTGTCCCAACAGAAACGGGTGGCATTCTCCACTGCCTGACGGGGTATGTGATAAAAAGTTTGCTTGCAAAGCACCACCAACGTGTCTGCATCCCATGCCATGCCTAACCACCAGGTGCGGAACTGCTTGTTGAGCGTGTAGGAGATCTCTCCTCGAATGAAAGGATCACTCAGACAATAATGCTCATTCACCTTGGGAATAGGAGGCAAAAAGGGTCCTTGCTTTTCCTCTTTGATCTTCTTTCGGAAAAACACCAGTTGCCCGCCTTCCAGCAATTGGTCATGGGTGATGCGGGCATCGCTGAGACGTGTGCCGTTGAGCGTGGCATAGTCGTAGTCGGTGCCTTTGCCCCGCACAGACACCTCCAAGGTGCGTCCGCTGGGGAGTTGCAGGGTATATCCCTTGTCGAGTATCGGCAGATTGAGCAGGTAGTAATCGTGTCCGGCATTGGGATAGAGTCCCATCATATGGAAGGCGAGCCACGACGACATCGCCCCGGAGTCATCGTTACCGGGAAGTCCGTCGGGCGTGTCGTCATAATGGTTACGGATGATGTCGTGCACCTGTCTCGTGCTGAGGTCGGGGCGTCCTATCCAGTGATAGAGACAGGGGGTGAGAAATGAGGGTTCGTTGGCCACGTTGTAATAGCCTGACAGGAAAAAGTCATCGAGCCGTTGCCGAAAGGCGTCTGCGCCTCCACATGCCTCGATGAGCCCGGGCACGTCGTGGGGGATGTTGAGCGAGTATTCTTCGGATGTGGCCTCGTAGAAGAAGGTAGACCACCATGGCAGATACCACGGCGCCACCTTGGTGGTGGGGGTATAGAGGATACGAGGGTGAAAGACCTTTGACTTGCCCCACGGCACGCTGTCGAGCCATTGCCCTTGGGCGTCGCGGGGCATGATAAATCCCTTCATCCCGTCATATTCATAGTCTTTGCGCCAGAGATGTTTCCAGTTGGCGGCCTTCCTGTGGTATTCCTCAGCGATGTCGTCATAGCCGAGACCTTCCGCCACGGTGGCGATGCAATGGTCGTTGAAAGCATACTCAATGGTGCGGTTGCCGGCTCGGTCCACGCCATAGGGGATGTATCCCAACGTGTTGTAGTAGGCGAGTCCTCCCCTGCCCTCTTTCTCCTCGTTGCCACCAGGTGGCACGGTGGCATCTTTCAACATGGCTTCAAGTGCCCGATCATAGTCGATACCGTCGAGATGTTTCACAAAAGCGTCGGCCAGCACCACCTCGGCGTTGCTGCCTCCTTGGGTGCGGCCGTTGCTGTTGCCGCTGCGCCCTTCGGGCAGATAACCTTCGCGTCGGTAGATATGCAGCATGGAGCGGATGATGTCGCGCTGGCGGTCGGGGGCAATGATGGTGAGCAAGGGCGATGAGGTGCGGTAGGTGTCCCAGATAGCGTAGTAGTCATCATAATAGGGCACGTCGCTCCATTTGGGGTTCTCTCCACTGCGGTCGACCGGCATGAGCATGGTGTGGTAAATGGCGGTGTAGAACATGCGCAACTGGTGGGCATCACGGGTATGCGGCGTGATGCGGCTGAGGAGGGGTTGCCAGGCTTCGCGCACCGCCTCCACCTGCTGGTCGAAGGTGTTGCCGGTGATATTGCGCCTCGCCTGGATGGTACTCACAAAAGAGATGCCCACCTTGACTTGTATGCAGGTATCAGTGAATTGCAGACGGGCTTTTTGGTGGCGCTCATCTGTCTGGGCGGAGAATGGCTTGTCTGCTGTCAGCGCGAAACAGACGGTATAGGCGTCGCCGTTGTTCCACCCGCCACGGATGGTGGAGTATCCTCTCACCTCATGGTCGGACAGCACTTCCAGTTCTGCGCTGACAAACTGCTGTGCCTCGCGAAGGTCGGGAATCTCGCTCTTGCCCAGGTAATGGGTGGCATCGATCAGCAGCGTTCCCGCTGTGGGATAATGGATGCGGTAGAGGGCACAGCGCTCAGACGTGGTCACCTCGGTACGGATGCCGTTGGCATAAGTGGTGGCGTAATAACCCAGACGGATGGTCTCATTGGTCCGCAATTGCTCCTGCTGTGCGTCCGTCATCGGCTGGATGAGGATGTTGCCGTATTTCTGTCCTCCTCCTGTGCCGCTGACATGGGTCTGCGAGAAACCGGTGACGGGTTCGGGCATGGGGGCCCATCCGGCATTGGGCTTCACGCCGCAGTCGGGACCGGGCTTCACCATACCGAAAGGCATGGAAGGACCTGGGAATGTACGTCCCACTCCTTCACTGCCAATACGGGGATCCACATATTGCCATGGCTGCGCCACGGCAGCAAACCACACCGTGAAGGTAAGAATCAACGCAAGAAACCAGTTTTTCATATCGACCACAAATTTAGTGCAATCAGCGTGCAATGCCAAACAAAACATCAAGTATTTTCGTTTCACTCCCGCAGGGTTAATATTCTGGGCAGCCACGGTGGTGACTGCCCAGATAAAGAATGGTCAGAGAAATGATCCGATCAATAACCCGCATTCTGTTTCCATGTCGGGTTGAGGTTGAGGATATCCTTGTGGACGGGGAAGATACGGCAGGTCTTTTCGAAACGAGCCGTCGGGAAACTCTTGTAGTGAGGGAAATACTCATCTTCGTAATGTCCGAAACGGATCATGTCGTTGCGACGCCAGTTCTCATCAAAGAACTCACGGCCACGCTCATCATAAATCTCCTCCAAGGAAGGATTGTGATCGAGTTGGGGAGCCTTCGCATACGAACGGATCTGATTGAAGAGCGTCCGGGCCTCAGATGAACCGCCACCCTGACGGGTCAGCGCCTCTGCCTTCATCAGCAGCACGTCGGCGAAACGGAAGAGGGGCACGTCATTTGACTGGTTGCGCCCGTTCTTGAAGTCATCATCGATGACATACCACTTCACCGAGCGGCAACCCTGGCAGTAGCCATTGATGTTGTCACCGACATCGAGGGTAGGATCATCGGGAGAAGCCAGCGTGACATTCACCTTGAGCACCAACGGGTCACTGTCCGGTCCTTCCATACGGGCCACCTCGTTGGTCATCTGCAGATTGGACTTGTTATACACAAATACCGTGTTCTCGTCCTGGCCTTCGACATAACGATAGTCATCAGGATTGCTTGACAGACCGATGACGCACTTGTTGCGCTCGTCACCAGGCAGGATGAAGGTCTTCTTCACAAACTCTGGAGTCATCGTGATGTAACCGCCTCCCGACTGGGAGAGCGCTTCGCCGAAGTAACTCTTCGCCATCTTCTTGATGTTTTTCCAGCAGCGGCTACGGCCATACTGCATTCCCTGACGGGTCTGCGTGTCATAAGGCATCGCATAGATGAAATCTTCTACCTTCGGGCCATTGTTATAGGAGAATTTCTCGCGATAAGACATCGTACCGAGGTTGAACTTTCCGGAGTTGATGATGTCGTCACACAACTTGATACAGTCGGCGAGTTTCTCGTTATTGGCAGTGGCTGCATCGTAGTTCTCGACGGCTGATGCGGTATAGACGGGCCAGTTGATATAGATCTTGGCGAGCAGCGCCTCCGCCATCCAACGGGTGGGTTTTCCGTAGGTGTTCTCATTCACGTCTGTGGTCAGGTCTGGAATGATGGCCAGGAGTTCTGACTCCAGCCATTTGGCCACCTCTGCCCGCGGCTGCCGTGCCACGGTCTCGCCATCTTCTGGAATACGGTCGAGAATGGGGACGTCGCCCCAACCGTCCATGATGATCCAATGGAAGAACGCACGGATGGCACGCGCAGATGCCACACTGGCACCAGCCTCATTACCACCCAATTCGATGATCACCTTGTTGGCCTTGGAGATGCCCTCAGTGATGGTGCCAAACCAGTCGATGGTGGCATCCTCGAAAGTGTAATTGTGCAGGGCGGGGTGAGCATACGCACCGCCATCATACCAACCGCCACCATATGATGCTGCAGAATACTCATCGCTCGAGAGGCACATCGCCTCCATGTAGCGACGGCCGAGCACACCACTGAAATGGTAATAAATATCAGCCATCTTGGCCTCTATGGCGATCTCATTGGTCGGATATTCTGTGTATTGGGATTCCACATCCACATCCAAATCTGTACAGCCGACAGCCAATACGGCAAGTCCGGCCAGGAATAGTCCCTTTATATTTGTTTTCATACCTTTATTGATCTTTAATAATTATTTGACTTCGGAGATAATCACCGAGCGTGAGAGCTGCGGGTCGTTGAGGAACATGGTATCAACTCCACCCTTGGAATCGAGGGTCAGTTGATTGGCAGACACACCATACTGCTTGGTGAGTACGTCGAAGACATTTTGGGCTCTTTCCTTTGCCAATTTGGCGTTCTTCTCTGGAGAACCGGTCTGCTTGTCAGCATAACCGACAACGCTGAACTTCTTATCTGGCACCGACTTGATCATCTTGGCGACATACTGCAAGTTGACAACGTCGCGGTCTTGCACCTTCGTCTCGTTGATGGAGAAGTTCACGAAGTGCGGATAGGTGACATACTCTTTGGTATTGACGACCTCCTTCTTGCTCTCAACCTTGCGGTTGCGCAAGTTGTCGTTCTCTGCACGGAGACGGTTGACCTCACCGTTGAGACGGTCGATCTCGGCGTTATCGGTCACGTAAACGGTCTTGGCCGCTGCAGGGGCTTTCGCTTTCGCATCAGAGCCGCCACCGAAGTTGATCTTCACGCCGACCATCATCGTGCGGGTATGAGGATAGGTGCTCCAACGGTAGTCGATACCTGGGTCGATACCACCCATGTTCACCTCGGGATCAAGTCCCTCATAACCTGTGATGGTGAATACGTTGTTGCAGGTAGCATAGAGCTGGAGACTCTCTATCCAGTTATTGAATTTAGTAAAGGTATAACCAAGCGTAGCGGAAGAGAGGCGGAAATAGGAACCATTCTCCAGATAGCGGTCTGAGGGATAGTTGGGCAAGTTGTCGGTGGCTGGACGGTCGGTGATGAACTCCTTCAGCACGTTCTTGCCGTTGTTGAACATCTCAGGACTGGAGTAGTTGGCACGTGAGCCGTTGTAGATCTTGTTGCCAAAGACACCTGTGAAGAAGAGCGACGCACTGAGGTTCTTATAAGTGAACGTGTTGTTCCATCCGAGATTCAACTTAGGCTGTGCGCACCCGGTGATGGTACGGTCCTTGAAGCCTGGCTCGTTGGTCACCTCACCGGTACGCTCGCCGGTGGACTCATCGCGAACGTAATAGGTGGACTTGCCATCCTTGTAACCGGCAAACTCATAGGTATAGAAGGTACCGAGCGACTCTCCCTCAATGATACGCTGGGTGTATCCGTTGGAGGAGACACCAGCGACCATCGGGTCGCCCTGTGTGAAGGTGCCTACCTCAAATTTGTCATTTGACAGTTTGTCGACCGTATTCTTGTTATGTGAGAGGTTGATGGTGGTCATCCAACTGAAGGTCTTCGTGCGGATGGCATCGATGTTGACCGTCAGTTCGATACCCTTGTTGGTGATCTCACCCACATTGGCGGAAATGGTGCCGAAGGGATAGATATTGGTGGAGACAGGATAGTCCCAGATCAGGTCCTTGGTCTTCTTGTGGTAGACCTCCAAGGTACCGTTGATGCGGTTCTTGAGGAAGCCGAAGTCAAGACCGATGTTAAACATGCCTGTGCTTTCCCATTTCAAGTCGGGGTTGGCATTCTTCGTAGCTGCCAGGGTGCGCCAACTCTTTCCGTTGTAATCAAAGAAACCTGATGCTCCATAGGTAGCGTAGGCGGTATAGGCACCGAAGCCCATGGCATTACCGCTGACACCGTAACCGGCACGGAGTTTCAAGGTAGACAAGAATTGCTGATTCTTCATGAAGGCTTCCTCCGTGATGTTCCATGCGGCGGAGACAGAGGGGAAGGTACCCCAGCGGTGGTCTTTGCCAAATACCGATGAACCGTCGCGACGGAGCGTTCCCTGCAACATGTAGCGCCCTGCGTAGGAATAACTTGCACGTCCGTAGAAGGAGATGTTGCGCACGGTTTCCTTCGTTCCGCTCACCACACCATTCATGCCGTCGATGGTACTGGCATAACTCAGGTTATACCACTTCAGATAGTCATCATAGAAGTCGTGGACGATGACGCCAAAACCGTCGCCATATCTCTTTTCTTCCCAAGAATAACCGGCCATCAAGGCGATGCTATGCACATCGGCGAATGTCTGGTTGTAGTTGCCATAGACTTCAAGCGTATGCTCGTCACCAAACCAGGTGCTGCGGTCGGCACGGCCGTTGAAGGCGCTGACGCCTTCCAACTGTGTCTTGTGGGTGTCGTATGCACTGTAGGTGCGCTGATAATGGTTGAACGAGTAGTTGGCATTCAGCACCAGACCTTCGATGATCTTCAGCGAGGCCTTGGAGATAAACTGCTCACGTTTCCAGATATTCTCTGCGGTATCCTCGTTGATGAGCGACAATGGATTGTAGTTCTTGGATCCTGTGCCCTTGAACCAGTCGCCATTGTCATCCCGGATAGGATTGAGCGGCAGGAAATAGTTCATGGCATCGAGCACAGAGGCACCCTCGTTGTCCATCTTCACGCCCACATGTTTTCCATACATACCGTTGAGACCGGCAGAGAGTTCGAGGTGATCCTTCAGAACCTTTGTAGAGATCAAGGAACGTACATTCAGACGATGATTGTAAGAACCACGGATAACGCCTTCGCGGTTGCCATAGTTCACACTGACCATATACTTTGTCCGCGCATTGCCACCGTTGATAGACACGTTGTGATTGTGGCTGACAGCCGTGCGCAGCACCTCGTCCTGCCAATCCGTATTGCCGCCTTTGTCATAGCCATAGTCCAGACCGTTGGCCTTCACATAGCCGCGGATGTCATCTGCTGTGGCTATATCGAGCTTCTTGGAGATATGGTCGAATGCCACATAGCCGTTATAAGTGACATTGGTGCGCTCGGCCTTATTGCCGCTCTTGGTGGTGATGATGATCACACCATTGGCGGCCTTCGAACCATAGATGGCGGTGGCGGTAGCGTCACGGAGCACGTCGATACTCTCAATGTCATCGGGAGCGACCATCGAGATATCCACACCGGGAATACCGTCGATGACATAGTAGGGCGACATGGCCCCGCTACGCAGTGAGGAGGCACCACGAAGGGTGATGGAAGGACTGCCGTTGGGGTCTCCGGTCGAAGTGACGACCAGACCAGCGACTTTTCCTTGCAACATCGATGCGGGATCGGTGAACACACCTTTGTTGAGGTCTTCGGCTTTCACGGTGGTGATGGATGATGTCACATCTTTTCGGCGCATGGTACCATAACCGACGACGACGACCTCGTTGAGCGTCTTGTTGTCCTCCATGAGCACGACACTCTGCCCAGGATTGATGGTCTGTGGTTCGAATCCCACATAGGATACGTTGAGTTTTGCTCCAGGTTTTACGCTTAGCACGTAACGTCCGTCAAAATCTGTGACGGTGGCATTTTGCGTACCTGCCTCGACAACGGTGACACCGATGAGGGGTTCGCCCTTGTCATCGGTGATGACACCTGTCACTTGGCTTTGTGCCATGGCGACAGTAGCGCAAAACATCAAGGCTGCAGAAATAAGTGATTTCAGCAAAGCCCTTTTTGCTTGTTTTCGTTCAATTCGCATAATCAAGGTTGTTAGGTTAATAAAATAAATGATGATTTGTTGTTGGTTGTTATTATGATCGGGTGTTGGTTTGGTGTTCAGATTTTGTTGGTTTGGATTTGAAGGGTTGCCTTCCCTCAACTGTTTATTGGAATATAGGACCACCGTAATCGATGCCCTGCTGTTTCACCATGAGTCCTTCGACATGAACATCCTTGGCCTGCTCCACATACACGCCATAGACCTTATCACGCACGAATCCCTCACCGCGGCAGGGCCGTCGGTCGTAGACTCCCCCAGGATAACGGGTGATTTTCTTCAGGAAGAGATTCACGTCATTGAGGTAGATTTCGTGTACTTTGTCTGGGGTGTCGCCACCGATGAAACAGCCATTCTCGCTGGTGGCGACCACATGATTGAAAAAGATGCGCGCCACCTCACCGCAGCGCCCCTCCACCTGTCCTTTGGGAAAGCGCCAGTTGGCATCCTTATGGTTGCCGTTGGCACGAGGATATGAGGTGACATAGATGGGTTCTGCCTTTCCCCACCACACATCCGACCACAGTCTGCAGTCAAGCAGGATGTTGGAAAACACCACGTCGGTGACCGTCCCTTCATCACGGTTCTGGATGCCGAGTCCTCGGTTGGATGCGGTGATGATGCAATTGTCGAAGAGCACATTGTAGATGGAATCCATATTCTCACTGCCGATCTTGATGGCGCACGACCGGCTGGTCATCACGCAATTGGTCACCACGATATCATGACACGAACCGTAGCGTTCGGTCTCACGCCGGTTTTTCAGACAGATACAGTCGTCGCCGCTGGTGATATGACAGTTGGCGATGCGCACATTGCGGGAATGGTCGACATCGATGCCGTCGCCGTTTCGGATTTTCAGGTTGTTGAGCAGTTGGATACCGTCGATGACTGCTCCGTCGCACCCCACGAGATGGAGGGTCCAGTAAGCCCCGTCGCGGATGGTGACATCCCTCACGGTGAGGTTGCGCACTTGGGTGAGCGTGAGCACATGCGGCCGAGGATCAAAAGTGGTGACAGGTTTTAGTTCGTAGGAATCCTCCAGTTCTGCTCCCATGAATGCCACACCGTTGCCATGGATGGTGCCCTTGCCTGTGATGGAGATATTCTCTGCGTCATCGGCATAGATCCACATCATCCCTTCTCCTTGGTTGGCTCCGAAAGCACTTAGGTGGTAGATACGCTCATCGGGATTGGCCAGAAGCACTGCTGTCGGCTCCAGATGGAGTTCCACGTTCGACATCAACCGGATAGGGCCGGCAAGAAAGGTGTGGTTGCCTTTGAGCAATACGCTTCCACCTCCCTGGGCGGAACATTGGTCGATCGCCCGCTGGATGGCGGCGGCATCATCGTTTTTCCCATCACCCAAAGCGCCATAATCCATGACGTTGAAAACAGACTGCGACATGGAGACAAGAGCCGCTGTCATCAGGCAAACAGTACATATCAGTTTCTTCATACGAATCATTTGTTCATTGCCGGGGAGATGATCCAATCAACAACGCAGCAGCAATGGTTGTCAGTAGTTGTGTTGATACCTATGTGTTTAAGGTTAACAAACGCTTCAATTGGTTTCAGCGGACAAATATAGATAATTGCATTCAAACTTGCAACTTTTTTGGGGAAAAACCCTTCTAATAGGAGATAAAAGCCACTATTTCAGCACTTTTGTCAATTATTCATCAACATTGCCATAGTTGCATGTATTATTTGTACGCAACCTTAAAATAATCGAGCAATGATTTGTACTGATCTTGAGCGGTGAGGCACGTGTCGGTTAGAAAACCATTGATATGTCCCCATTCATGGAGTCCCCGATAATAGAACAATTTGAGTTCTTCGGTAATGATAAAAGGTATAATTTCGTTGGCCAGACACTCTTTAAACATGATTAGACGCCCCACACGTCCATTGCCATCCTGAAAGGGATGAATCTGCTCGAAGCGTACATGGAAATCAAGGATGTGATCCAGCGCTTTTCTCTTGCAATGGTTATAATTGCTGATAAGATTCTTCATTTCGCGATGTACTTCTTGAGGAGGGCAAGTTTCCATACCTCCAACCTCATTGGGTAACCGTTTGTAGTTTCCTACGACAAACCATTCTTTCTGGCTGTCGGACGTACCTGTCTTTAACAACAGATGGAGTTGTTTAATAAGATTTTCCGTTATAGGATCCTCTGCATGGTCTATGATATAGTCAAAGCAACGGAAGTGATTCACCGTCTCAACGATATCATCTACGTTAACAATCTCGTCGGTAATGCCTATGGTATTTGTCTCAAAGATATAGCGTGTCTGGTCATGAGTCAGACGGCTTCCTTCGATATGATTTGAGTTATAAGCTAAGTCTATCTGTGTATGATGGTAGATGCCTCCCCTCAGGCGTAATACTTTTTGTTCTTGCAGCATAGTCAGCAGGGGAGATACTCTTTTCCGAACGGTTTTGCGTTGTGGTAGAACAGCATCCGCAGGTATGTTCCACGTTTTACCTGTAAGGAAGGCTCCTTCCAGTTTTCCATTCGCACAATAGTTGCGGGCTGTACGTTCTGAAATACCGAATTTCTCCGCGAATTGCATCACTGAAATATATTCCATCGTCTTCTATCGGCAAGTTTTTAGTTCATTTTCAGTCGCAAATTTATATATTTTTGCCGATACCGGCAAGAAATCATCACATTAATTGGTTACTGATTATTCATCAAAACAACTGTTGAGGATCCGAGTAAACCAAAAAGAGGTTGGTGCAGGAAGCTACCAACCTCGAGGGCGATTTCGAAACATCGAAATCATAAAAAATCATGCTGCAAATATAGAATTACATTCTATAAAAAGCAAATTTTTAACATCAAAAATGTATTTTTTAACATTAGGGTGACTCATCACAGACTTTGGCTGTTTTTTCACCATGATGCTCGACAACAAGTGCCAACCGCGCTCTTACTTTGGCGTTGCCTTTTGTGTCGCCACAGGCCGGACCGCTGCGGCGCATCCGACTTTAGTGTTCCACCATTCACATTCACCACTTCTGTATTCTGAATATTGTCTTTTAAGGCTCTCGAATTCTGCCTCATTATACCTGCCAAAATTATAATTATAGCTATCATAGAAGCCAGAAGGAGACCTGCGATACTCCCATTTGAAATAATTGTCTAACGACCGAAGAGGGCTTTCATCGGTTTCTACAGAATATGTCGAATTCATATAGATTCCCTCATGGATGTAATCTTGATTATAATACGTCTCTCCGTTTTTATAGATTACTTTGCTTTTATTCCACCATCCAGGATTATAGTAATAATCTTCATTCACTGTTTCAGTTATATCTGTAACGGTCCGTTCGAATGCAGGTAGAAGAATACTGTTTCCGTTAGGGCCGGTAAACTTGAAGCATACGCCATAATAAGGGCCGCCTACATAGGCAACCTTGCAGTTGTCTACCAGCTCTCTTATCTCTTGATTAGAGGGCGTAGAATATCCACTTCCCCAGTATTTTGTGGCAGCATCATACTGTGAACCCTTCATATATAATCTGCTTTTGGGGATGATACTGTCGGTCTCTGACAGCTCAGGATAGAAGTATTCACGGTAGTTATCCACTTCAGTCAGCTCTGGCCAACCACTTCTTGTCTTAACTTCGTGAACCGTCACATAATATGGCTGATTATATACAGTATCTGTTTCCACTTTATTATAGTGAAGGCTGGATGGCAGCGGCACAGTACTGCCTCTGAAGAACATGGCGCCTTCTTCCTCCGGCTCGAAGGCTCCCACATTGCAGCATGCCCACAGCGTGCCGCTGGGCAGTCCGAGATCGATCATGTGCGGATGATTGTTGTCGGGACAGGTGGGCTCTATGCGGTGGGTATATTCCACTTCAAAAATCTTAGGCTTTCCGGTCTTTATCTCATTCTCACCCTCAAGCTGCACATAAGGACGGAGGTTGACAGTGCGTTCCGGTCCATTGTAGTAATAGGCATAACGTAGGTCAGCATAGGGGTTGCTGCCGAGGTTGGCGCACGATATCTTCTTGTCCACCTCGTAGAAGTCATGGTAGATGTAGCCCCAGTCCTTGATGTTCTTCGCATCCGGGTCGAGTTCGACGGTGGTGGTGGCGTTGAACTTATAGAAGTAATGGATATCATCGTAGACATAGCCCTGCTGCTTGGAGTAGTGCGATCCTGTCTGCTCGAAGCTGACAATGCGCACGGGGAAGTCATTTTTCTCCAGCTCCTTCGACGGAGAGGCCAGCATCTCGATGCCCATCACCTTTACCTTCGGGTTTAGCCTATAGTCCTTCGTCATGTCCAGGTTGTTAAACTGATGCTTCATGGAGCCGATAAAGTCCTTTACACCGACCTTGGTGTCTGATGTCCATTCGCTGACCTTCTGGCCATCTGCATCGGACACCTGGAGACCTGTCTCCACCGGCATCAGACAGGTAGGCTCTGCCGTGAAGCCTATGAAAGCATTTGCCGACGTGCGGGGCGAATAATTCTGGTCGAACGACGGGCTGCGGAACGATGGCACTACATGGAAGCTGCGTAAATCGGCCTTGGCATCTTCGAGCAGGGTGAACAACGGTCCCTCGAAATCGTCTATTTTTGCGATTTCCTCGCTGATGAAATAGTCTATCGTCAGGTTATTGTTCCATTTGGCATCTATCAGCACGTCTTTCAGCTGATCATAAAGAGCCGTCGATGTCTTGGCGTTTGCCACATCGGCAGGATGGAAGACAAAACTGCTGGAGAGTTCGGGACCAGTCTTGTAGTGCAGAGACACCTTTGCATTATCGCTCTTTATAAAGCAGATACCCAGGTCCACCATCGGACCCATCTCCACACTACCATTAAGGCTCACCGAGTCGGCCTTGATGTCGAACTCTGACACCTTCGTGCTTACCAAAGGCTTTTTCTGCTGCTTGCCGCCAAAGCCTATGTTGAGATTCGTCGTCACCTGTCCCTTCATGCTGCATGTGGCGCTGGTAGTTATCTCGCCCGACACATTGGCATAAGCACCCGGCGAGAGATAAATGATAAAGAATGGGAAATCGGGGATAGGGATGACGCCAAGGGGAATATCCTTAATCGGCCACTCCGGTGTCCATTCTGCCTTGCCATAGATAGAGAATTCCGACTTCATGTCATAGTCGGCCACAATGCTTGTGATGAATCTTGCGCCATGCTCCGGACTGAGGAGGACCGATGGCTTCTTTATCGTGAACACAGGCTGATAGTATAATTTCAAACGTCCCTGGCCTTGGACTTCAAAATCGTCTTCGTCGATGATGGTCATCATTTCCGAAGTCTTGTCGAAATTTTTTGCCTTGGGCTTGATCACGAAGTCTCCATTCTCCTCTTTCTTGATAGCCCGGAAATAGCCGGGGCTACCTGCTGCTTCACTCTCTTCCAAGAACTCATCTGCTCTGGCGTAGACGTTGTAGTAGGTTACGAAGACCTCCTCCAGACCAATCTCATCACATTTTACCGTGGTTCCGCTGACCTCCGACACCTTCCCGATGAAACCAGCAGGCAGCCGGTCGTTCTGTACGGTGGTCACGAGCTTGTCGCCAACCTTCGGCATCAAGGTCTGCGGGATGTTGGCAGCCAGCTCTATGATCAGGCCGTCACTGCTTACGACATAGTCCATCAACCCCTCCTCTAAGCGGATGACACCGGGCTGGTAGACCGTCTGTGGGGTCACGAAACTGATGCTGTCGATGTTGGCAAGGGGGATCTTGCAGATGCTGTCCTCCATCACAATCCATTGCATCACCGGCTCGTTGTGGGTCACGCCCTCCTCATCCTCCATACTGTAGACGAACTCCTGAATCTCACTGCGCAGGAACGGCAGTATCTCGCCATCTTTCTGGTAGACATAGATGATGTCTCCCGTCTGCGGTTGCGGCTGTGCGAAGCCCGTCAGCACCATCAGTGCCATGATTATAATAAAGTATAGTCTGCGTATCATGGCCGGATGAATTTAAGGGTTCTGCCGTTGATGCTGACAAGATAGACGCCCTTCGGTAGCTGGGCCAGGGAGAGGACGGCATTGGTGCCGTCGGCTGTGAGGCGGACGGGAATCTGGACGCCGCCCGGGTTATAGACACTGATGCGGTCGACAGCGCTGATGCCGTAGAATGTCACGCGGTCTTCATCCACGCGGTAGCGTGTCTCGGGTTTCACGATGCTGATGCCTGTGGCGATGCCCTTGTAGGTGATACGCAGCACGTCGGTCTTTGAGAACTCCTGTCGGGAGCCCTGAAGCGTGACAATCATCTTGTCGGCCGTCATCTGTATGCGCGGCATCGTGTAGAGCTCCACCTCCGAGGTCTTGCCGTCGGCATGGTGCAGCACCAGCGTCGGTGTCTGCGCCTTCATGGCGGCGGGCTGTGCGAGTGCCACCATCAACAGGACAAATAGTATCTTTTTCATGCTATAAATATTATTAAAATGTTTGATGGCGTGAAGTTACGAAAAAAACACCATGCATCCTTCATCTGAAAGTCAGTTTTTGATGAACTGGCCGTGGCTTTTGATGAACCGACCGAAATCTTGGATGAAATGATTCTGCTATACCATGATGATTTTCACCAGACTCACAAGGTTTTCGCAAATATGTTTTGGTGCATGGGCAGCCCCTTAACGATGATATCTCTTTGCTGTTTTTCCGTTCTTCTTGCGTTCGATAATCAGACCTGGTCTCTTGTCTGGGAGAACCATGCCGTTGATTCCGTAATAAGTGGACCCCGACATGTCTTCGCTTTGAGACACCGTCTCTATTCCTGTAGGATCGATGACAAGAAAGGGATATTTTAGTTTTGTAGCCGCATCATTGTTGGAGTTGCAATAACAGCCACTGGCTAAAAAATCCTCTGCGACAGGTTGCGAATAGAGGCCGCCTGAGCATTTTAGTTTCGCACCTTCCCATGCATATAGAATTCTGTTACCACTCATCATGCAATTGGATATCGTCACATCTGCATTTGAGGCACAACTGATGCCATTACCCTTGTTCTCAATGATGCCTCCACTGATGGCTGCGTTGCCCGTGAAGCAGAGGGTCTGAGACCCTGATTCGCAGGTAAAAATACCACCAGAGATGATGGTTGAACTTTCCTTAGTAGTCCAAACACTTCTACGGTAATCAGAACCATCCGGCTGAAGACCTGTATTGTTGAAAGTTCCGCCCAAGATGATTAGCTGTCCTGATGTGTTGTAGTTTGCTACAACAGAACTGTTTCCTGTAGCCTCAAAAAAACCATTTTCGACAGTAGCATCTCCGTTGAGGCACAGAGGCTGAATGGGAGAAAAGAATTTTCCATTTTTAATCATCGTTTTAGTGCCTACAGCTGTCCAAACACTCCTACGGTAATCTGATCCATCCGGTTGCTGGCCGATATTGGTGAAAGTTCCATCCAAGATGGTTAACTCTCCGGAAGTATTGTAGTTTGAAATGACACTGTTGGTTCCCGTTGACTCAAAAACACCATTTTCGATGGTAGCATCTCCATTGAAACATAATGCCTGGTTGGGAGACGAGAACTTTCCGTTTTTTATCATCGTTTTAGAGCCTTCAGCTGTCCAAACACATCGGCGATAATCTGAACCATCCGGCTTTTGACTTGTATTGGTGAAAGTCCCGTCCTTAATGGTTGTCTGCCCGGAAGTGCCGTAGTTTGACACGACAGAACTGTTGCCTGTTGTCTCAAAAACACCATTTTCGATGGTAGCATCTCCATTGAAACACAAGGTCTGAATGGGAGAGGTGAACTTTCCATTTCTTATAGTCGTATTAGAGCCTTCAGCAGACCAAACACATCGGCGATAGTCTGTACTATCCACACGGGCAATCTTATTGAAGTATTCACCACCTTCGATATCCAACAATCCATAATTTAGGAAAATACCGCTATTTCCTGTACTGGCAATAATTTTTCCTGTGCCTTTGTTGTCAACGATCCGGAGTCGACCATAATTGTAAATGCCTGAATGGATGACATCCAACCGGTGCCCATTCAGGTCCAAAGTAATATCGTCTTCCTCATCTATCGTTTCAAAGTAGACTTGTGCGTCCTGAACCATCTTGATGGACATAGGCGACCCAACTATTGCTGCCATCGAAATGGCTGCTTTCAGCGAGGGGCATTCTTCCGAATCATTCACCTTTGCCACACCAGAAAGCATTTCTGCAGGCACACAGTCAAAATAGGCCTGCTGCGAACCATCATAGAAAGTGCTACCGGGGCGAAGTGCATCCAACGAGAACGCACCATTGTAGTTGCCTCCCCATCCCCAATTCACATAGAAATAGTCTTGGTCAGTATACCCTTCGAGGATAAATGCGTGCCCGCCTTCTGAATGGGAAGCTCCATACAATAATGGACGTTGCATGTTCAGCTCCCTCTTGAGCATCGAGCTCCATTCCGTAGAGCTATAATCTTCCTTATATTTAATATTACCCGGATTGAACCCGAAATGAGCGAAAATGGCTTTATGGCCTGTCGTGGCACCGGTTTCATCTGACGCATAATCGGCTTTAATGGCTGCACCGATATCGGCCAACAGTTCCGCCACAGCATTGGCCTGTTCTTGGTTGTACTCTCCGTCTTTATATTCCATGAGAATCATGTCCCAATTATAAGGATGATCCAGGTTTCTTTCTGCTACAGAAAGTTCCTTCTTTCCTGTAATATAAGCTTTCGTCGTGCCTCTTCCTTTTGCCGGATAACCATAGTATTTCATCAGGATGCCATGGGCTGTGGCGACACAACCCGTCACACTTCTTTTTCCTTTATCAAGCGGACATAGCTGATTGAGAGGATTACGTTGATGCCATAGGGCTGTCTGAAGTTTGAACGTAGCACGGCCCACAGTCGGAGCTTTCCATTGCTGGGCTGTCTCCTCACTCTGTTGCATGCCCGATTCCCTGGCTTGCATGATTTGCTTTTCCATGTCTTCCAACCATTCCTGCATATTGGGTGGAAGGTCGTCTTCCTCAAAAGTACCTTCAAAAGAACAGCCCAAGATAGGTTTGGCTATATCATCACCTGAAACTATGACAAAACCAGCCTCGTCCGACATCGAGAAAACATAATAGGCGGGAGCAACGACTGACTGAGAAGGGGCATGTGCGAAACCCGATCTGACGTTTTTGTGTAATACAAGCTTTTTCTGAGGAAATCCTTTTGCAGCCAGAAATTTTTCAGCTACGATGGCCGCATTGTCCAGCGACACATTCTTGGCCTGACACACAGAAAACAAAAACAGCTCTAAAATCAATAAGCTTAATACGATCCTTTTCATTTTCACATAAAAGCACCATTAGGTTAACAATACTAAATAAACGGCTGAACAACAATAAGTTGAATAAGCCAATCCATACCAGGTATTTCACTTCCTCATCTGGTGCAAATAAAAAGTCAGCAAAACCAGGCATATCCATGGCAAATATAGCAAACATTTTTCATTATCATTCATCTTTTGTCACTTTTTTACAACAAAAAAATAAAGATAAGAGCCTTTCACCCCAATTGGGATTTCAAGTTTGCCAAGCAATGCAAAGATAGTTGAGGTAGGTGGAAGTCAGCAAGTGAAGTGTAAACCTATTTAGTTTTAACAAACAAAACTGTATCACGGGGACGGGGAAATTGATACGTGGGATGCCCATCGAAAGGATTTCATCTTTCCCCAAGCAGGATAGGGACAAGATTCTCATTTCCGTTTTGCAAAAAGGAGGCAGTGCAAGTGAGAGAATTTTCTCTCGGTTTTATCAGAAATACAAAGGCATTTCCTCTCGGTTTTATCGTTTTTGTTTTAGTTTTTCCTCCCGGTTTTATCAAATAGACAATAGTTTTTCATCTCGGTTTTATCAGAAAAAACAACGGTTTCTTGTGTATCTCAAAGAAAATGTCTACTTTTGCACCAGATTCATAACACAAGAATGTATGTATATAGAACGATCAATAGACACCATTCTGCTTGAATGGAAGAACAGCAGAAGTCTGAAACCTTTGCTGCTACGTGGTGCGCGTCAAGTCGGGAAGTCGTGGGCCGTAGAACATTTGGGCGAAAGTTTCGACTACTTCATTGAAGTTAACTTTGAAAAGCGTCCTGACTTGAAGGATGTATTTGAGAAAGTACTTGATGTCCATGAACTTGCCAATAGCCTTGGAATGCTATACAATAAGCCTGTAAAGCCTGGCAAGACGTTAATTTTTCTCGATGAGATACAAGACTGTCTTGCTGCAATAAAAAGCCTTTGGTCATTCAAGGAGGACTTCCCTGGGTTGCACGTCGTTGCCGCAGGTTCCCTGTTAGAATTCGCTCTAAAGGAACTGCCGTCTTTTGGCGTGGGAAGAATTCGCTCGCTATTTGTCTATCCGTTTTCCTTTGACGAGTTTTTGGTTGCAGAAGGGAAATCATCGTGGGTAAAAGCAAAAAAGGAAGGAAGTAGCGACAAGCCTTTGCTGACAGCCCTTCATAATGACTTGGTTCAGCATTATCGTACATTCTTGATGGTTGGTGGTATGCCCGCCAGTGTGGCAGCGTGGATAACCAGCCACGACTACAGACAATGTCAGACAGAACTTGACGACATCCAACTCACCTACTATGACGACTTTGTAAAATATGCCAAGAAAGTTGACCCGACACTGCTTCGGAACACCTTACAAAGTGTGATACTCCAGATTGGCAATAAATTCGTTTACAGCCGAGTTGAGGGCGAGTATCGTGCAGAGGAGGTGAAAAAGGCATTGAGGCTCCTGTGTGATGCTGGCATTATCAAGCGAGTCAGCCATACAGCAGCCAACGGTCTTCCGCTCGGTGCGGAAATCAATGAAAAGTTTCGTAAGTACATCTATCTTGACAGTGGTTTGCTCCTACGCATCTTAGACATGGATTTAGGCAGTGCCCAACAACTCACAGAGCTGATTATCGCAGGAACAGCAGAGGATTTGGTTAACAAAGGTGGACTGGCAGAGATGGTACTTGGATGGGAACTGGTTAAATACAATAATCCACGTTCACAACACGACCTATACTATTGGGAAAACACAGCAGAGGGGACACGTTCAGAAGTGGATTACATCATTGCCCGCGACATGAAAGTGTTGCCAATTGAGTGCAAGGCTGGCACAAGCGGAAAAATGAAGAGCCTTCGTGTATTTATGGGACAGAAACATTTGACAGATGCCATACGCTGCTCTTTGGAGAACTTCTCTTTGCTGGAAAATCAGGACAAAAAGGATGAGAATGCCCTGAGACGCATTTCAATAAATCCATTATACGCTATATCGACCTTGTATAATTCGATAAATCCTTCCATACCTATTGCATTAGTATAACCTTACGCTACGACCAATAAGGCAACCTCATAACAGGAGTTATTCGGGGTGTCCATGTGTTCAAAAAAGTGGCGTTTAAATAAATCTTTGGAGTTATCTGAATACAGGCTTTTTCAGGCATATCACGGGGACGGGGAAATTGATACGCGTATCAATTTCCCCGTCCCCGTGATATGCAAGCACTTCTGGTGCAAATACGTTGTTCCCAACAAGCCGATGGGGGCTATAGTTGCTATTTATAGACCCTTCCACATGCACAACAACAAAAAAATGCTATAAAATAATGTGTTTCTACAAAAAAATATTAACTTTGCAATCTCAAGCTACTACAAACAATTATCTATCACAAAATCAAATGAAAAAACAACTACACGCACTGCTGTTGTGCCTGCTGTTTCCCTTGACGCTGATGGCTCAGGGATGGAGCACTGATTATGAGAAAATCGAAAAAAGTGTCCGGCAACTGACATTCCCTGAAAAACAGTTTGACATCACCAAATATGGGGCTTCACCCACGGCCACGCCTGCCAAAAACCAGGCTGCCATCAACAAGGCCATCACCGCCTGCTCCAAGGCTGGCGGCGGTAAGGTGGTGATTCCCGCCGGCACCTGGAACACTGGAGCACTGCGCCTGAAAAGCCATGTCAACCTGGTGGTGCAGAAAGACGCCAAGTTGCTCTTTGCCTTCGACACCACCCTCTATCCGCTCGTGCTGACACGATGGGAAGGTATCGACTTGTGGAACTACTCACCCTGTATCTACGCCTATGATGAGACCGACGTCGCCATCACCGGCGAAGGGACCATCGACGGCAATGGCAGCAATGACACCTGGTGGAAGATGTGTGGCAAAGACCGCTTCGGATGGACACCCGAACTCACCGAGCACCAGAAGGTGACCCGGCAGCAACTGCTCAGGATGGCTGAAGACGGCGTCGACGTGAATGAACGTAAGTTCGGACAGGGGAAGGGACTGCGCCCGCAACTCATCAACCTCTACAAATGCGACGGCATCCTCATCGAGGGCGTGACGCTCCTCAACTCACCCTTCTGGGTCATCCATCCCCTGCTCAGCAATGATGTCACCGTGAGAGGCGTGAAAATATGGAACGAGGGTCCCAACGGCGACGGCTGCGACCCCGAGTCTTGTTCCGACGTGCTGATAGAGAACTGCATCTTCCACACCGGCGACGACTGCATCGCCATCAAGAGCGGACGCAATATGGACGGACGGAAGTGGAATATCCCCAGCCAGAATATCATCGTGCGCAACTGTGAGATGCAAGACGGACATGGCGGCGTGGTCATCGGATCCGAGATCTCCGGCGGCTGCCGCAACGTGTATGTGGAGAACTGCCAGATGGACTCCCCCAACCTGGACCGCGTGCTGCGCATCAAGACCAACTCCTGCCGTGGAGGTGTCATCGAGAACATTTTCATGCGCAAGGTGGTGGTGGGACAATGCCGCGAGACCGTCATGCGCATCAACCTCGACTATGAGCCCAACGAGAACTGCTGCCGCGGTTTCAATCCCACCGTGCGCAATGTCTACATGGAGGATGTCACCTGCCAGAAGAGCCGCTACGGACTGTTGCTGAACGGTCTCAACGATGCGGACAACATCTACAACATCCATGTGAAAAACTGCCACTTCAACGGAGTGCAGGATACTGGACTCAAGCGCACCGGCAAGAGCCATGACCTTTTCCTTGACAACGTGACCATCAACGGTTCGCTGCTGCTCACCGAGAAACCCTACAAGAATTACTCGGAATGGATGACCTATTCGGAGATGAAACGTGTGCCCAAGTCTTATCTGCTCGACTTCTCCCAAAAACCCAAGTGGAGTTATGTGATGGGTATCGAACTGGAGTCGATGCTCGACACCTACCTCCGCTATGGCGACAAGAAAATCCTTGACTACTGTCAGTTGTACACCGACACGATGATCAACGCCAAAGGAGATATCCGCGGCTACAACCTGTTGGACTACAACCTCGACAATATCCGCACAGGGCATTTCGTGGCGCGTATGTATCAGTTGAATCCGGAGAACAAAAACCTCATCGCCATGAAGACGATGATGAAACAACTTGACAAGCAGCCGCGCACCGTCGCCGACCACGTCTACTGGCACAAGGCAATCTATGCCTATCAGGTGTGGCTCGACGGTATCTTCATGGGACTCCCCTACCGTTCGCTGACAGCCTCCATGCTGCTCAAACCCAAGAAGGCGCAGAAGATCTACGACGATGCCGTGAATCAGATCTCCACGACCTATGATCGTACCTATGACCCCAAGACCGGTCTCAACCGCCATGCCTACGACGAGAACCGCAATATGTTCTGGGCCGACAAACAGACTGGCCTCAGCCAGCACTGTTGGGGACGTGCACAAGGATGGTACACCATGGCACTTATCGAACTCCTCGACGCCATTCCTGAGGACTACAGCCGCCGGGGCGAACTGATCGAATTGCTGCGCAAAGATCTGGACGCCGTCATCAAATGGCAGGACAAGAAGAGCGGCGTGTGGTATCAGGTGATGGACTCTCCCGAGAGAGAAGGCAACTACTTGGAGTCGACCTGCTCATCCATGTTTGCCTACGTGCTTCTGAAAGCCTACCGCAAAGGTTACCTCGGTGAGAAATACCGTGACGCAGGCGTGAAAGCCTATAAAGGAATCATCGACAATTTCATCCGTGTGAATACCGACAAGACCATCTCGCTCACCTCCTGCTGCTCGGTGGCCGGTCTGGGCCCGGGATTCAGCACAGAGGTCGAGAAAGCCTTGAAAAAGATTGACCCCAAAGCCACGGCCAAAGAGAACAAGAGACGCGACGGCTCTTATGCTTACTATCTGAGCGAGAGCATCCGCGACAATGATGCCAAAGGCGTGGGACCCTTCATCTGGGCATCACTGGAGATGGAACAGTTGGGACTGGCTGAATGACAACAATGATGGGTTGAATGACAACAAAAAAGGGAAACGACCTCATGAGAAAATATCTTCTCCTTTTGACCGCTCTGATGGCTGCCATCCTGACTTCATCCGCACAAGCACCCGCCTTCCCGGGAGCTGAGGGACATGGCCGTTTTGTTACGGGTGGGCGCGGCGGCAGCGTCATCCATGTGACCAACCTCGCCGACAGCGGTACGGGTTCACTGCGTGAGGCTGTCAAAGGCAACGCAAAAAAAATCATCGTCTTTGATGTGGCGGGTGTCATCGCCTTAGCCAGCGACCTTGACATCGGCAACAACACCACCATCGAAGGACAGACAGCTCCCTCACCCGGCATCACCATCCGCTACTACACCGTTCGTCCCGGCTCCAACAACATCATCCGCTTCATCCGCATCCGTCGGGGACAGGAGAAAGACCTCAACGACGGAGCTGATGCCTGCTGGAACCGCCAGAAGACCGGTATCATCCTCGACCACTGCTCCTTCTCATGGAGCATCGACGAGGTGGCTTCTTTCTACGACAACAACAACTTCACCATGCAGTGGTGCACCATCGCCGAGAGCCTCACCAATGCGGGGCACAACAAGGGTGCACATGGCTTCGGAGGCATTTGGGGCGGTAAACTCGCCTCCTTCCACCACAACCTGTTGCAGCACCTCCAAAACCGCACACCTCGTTTCAACGGCGCCCGTTACCAATGGGCCGGCTACACGAGCAACAGCGAGTACAACACCTACCAATGGGAAAACTACGTGCAGGCTGAAATCGTTGACTTCCGCAACTGCGTGATGTACAACTGGGGCAACGGCAACGGCTGCTACGGCGGGCCGGGTGGCGGCTACATCAACATGGTCAACAACTACTACAAGGCGGGACCTGCCACAAGCAACAAAACCCGCGTGACACAGGTGACGGTGGCTGCCAGCGGCAATACCGACAGCGACAAATACACCTCACGCAAGGTGCTCCTTGGCATGACCAGCCGCTACTTCATCCACGGCAACTACGTGACAGCTGCCTCTGCCTCCGAAAGGGAGAACTACGACTGGAAAGGGGTCATCTACGACAATGGCACCTACACCATCAACGGCGAGCGCTACAGTGTCGACCCCAACCATTTCTACGGCGACAAGGTAACGTATAAGAAAAACAGCAGCGGCACCGACTGTGTGAGCATCAAACTCGACCAAGAGGTGCCTTCCGGCATCGTGACCACACACACGGCAACAGAAGCCTTTGAGAAAGTGCTGGGGTATGCCGGCGCTTCTATGTACCGCGACGAAGTGGATGAGCGCTATATGACAGAAGCCCGCAACGGTACGGCCACCTATACCGGCAGCGTGACCAAGCAAAAAGGCATCATCGATGTCGTGGCTGACGTGAACGGCTATACCGAGGCCAATTTCGGTACTGGTGCGCATCCCAGTGACTGGGACACGGACAAAGACGGCATGCCCGACATCTGGGAAGAAGCCAACGGACTGGATCCTGACAATGCCGCCGATGCCATGACCTATACCCTGGACCCCAAAGGCTATTACACCAATGTCGAGGTGTATTGCAACGCATTGGTGGAGGAGATGATGAAACAGCAGAACGCTGATGCCGTCAAGACCGTGGATGAATATTATCCTACGGTGGCAAAGGTGGAAGGCATCCCCTATTATGGCGCTGACAACACAGGAAGTGAAACGGGTGACGAGGAAGAGGAAGTTCAGTTCACCATCTCCGCAGACACCTACACCGGCAGTCCTTCCGACACGGAGTGGTCATTCCAAGAGGGCATCACTGTCACCAACAACAACGGGAAGACTTATTCGACTGGCAAGGAAAAGGGTGTGAAATATTCGGCCAATGTGCCATACACCATCCATCTGCCTGAGAAATACCACGTGAAGGACATCACCTTCACAGGCTATGACAACTATGCGGAAACGGATGCCTATATCAAAGAGATCAACGGCACGACCTACGATGCCACAACCTATGTCTTCCCACAGAAAAATGCCAATGGCCAATACACGGTCACGAGCCATCAGGTGCATCTCAACACGCCTGCCACCGGCACACTCACCTTCACACCCGCCGGAAAACAGGTGGTATGGGTCATCAAACTGAATGGTTCCTTCAAAGAAGACACCCCGCCACTCCTCGGCGACGCCAACGAAGACAAAGTGGTGGATGTGACCGACGTGATGTGCATCGTCAACCATATCCTGGGAAATGAGGTGACCCCATTCAATACAACCAATGCTGACGCCGACGGCAACGGTCTGATAGACGTCACCGACGTGATGGTGATTGTCAGCATCATCCTCAATTCCCAACCATAACCCGATTTCATTCATCACTTAAAAATATCAACTACAAAATGAAAAAAGCAGTAAAACAAACCATCACTTTCATGCTGATGCTGTTCTGCGGCATCTGCAATCTCCACGCTGAAACCGTGGAGGTGGAATACACCATTTCCGCATCCACCAACACCGAGACCAATACTGATAAGGAATGGAATTTCCAAAATGACATCATTGTCTCCAACACCAAGAAGAAAGGTTACTCTACGGGTAATGAAGATGGTGTGAAGTACTCACGCAATGTGCAGTTTACCATCCAGTTGCCTGCCGGCCTCTCCGTCAATTCCATTACTTTTAAGGGTTATGACAATTACGCTGACGAAGATGCCTACCTCAAAGAAGTCAACGGTGTCACCTACGCTGAAGACCAGTATGTGTTTCCCAAAAAGGACGGCACTGCATATCAAGTCGCAGAACATACCATCAATTTTGAAGAGCCTGTCACTGGTGAGATCACCTTCACACCAGCAGGACAGCAAGTGGTGTTGGTCATCACTGTCAAAGGAACGGCCGAAGCTGCAGCAGAGGATGGTGAAAACAAAGCCTATACCATCTCCGCACCCAACTATGTTGACAGCCTTACGATTGGTGAATGGATGTTCAAAAACGACATCATCGTCACCAATACTGAATCAAAAGCTTACTCTACGGGTATGGAGAATGGCATCAAATACTCTACCAACGTGCAGTTTATCATCAGCTTGCCCAAGGGCTTTGCAGCCAAATCCATCATCGTGAAAGGCTACGGCAACAATGATGAGAATGATTGCTACATTAAAGAACTCAACGGCGAGGCTTACACAGAGACGGATTATGTCTTCGCACATCGAATCGACAGCAAGACTGCCAAGATGACAACTCACCAGATAGATTTCGAGTCCCCCGTAACGAATGAGATCAGCATCACTCCTGGTGGCACACAAGCCGTGTGGGTGATCATCATCAACGGTGTGCTCTATGACGACAGCAAAGAACCTGCCAACTACACCATTGCTGCCAGCAAGTATTCAGAGAGTACTACCGACACTGAATGGGTGTTCGAGGATGGCATCGTTATCACCAACGAAGGAGGTAAGAAGTATGCTACAGGCAATGAAGATGGTGTGAAGTTTTCTGCCAATGTGCAGCATACCATCCAACTACCTGAAAATTTCTTTGTGAAAACCGTAACCATCAAAGGCTATGACAACAACAAAACAGATGACGAAACGGATGCCTATATCAAGGAACTCAACGGCATCAACTATGATGCGAGCGCCTATGTCTATCCTTTCCAAACTACTGATGGCTATACCGTCGTGAGTCATACCATCCTACTCAACAAGCCTGTCGACAAGAAATTGACCATCACTCCTGGTGGCAAGCAGGTGGTCTGGGTCATCAAACTAAACGGATACATCCAAAAAAATACTGGAAAACCCGGTGACGTGAATGAGGATGACGTGACCGACGTGACAGACGTGATGTGTATGGTCAACTACATCCTCGGCAATGAGGTGACACCATTCAACGAAGCCAATGCGGATGTCAACAATGATGGACTCATCGATGTCACCGACGTCATGTGTACTGTCGACATCATCCTGAATGGTAACACCCAACAATAGTCAAGCTCATCCCCTACTTCATACGATTACAGCGTCCACATGAAATATTAATTATGTGGACGCTGTCTTTGTGTACCCTCAGAGAAAGAAGGACTCTATTTTGCGAAAGAAGGACTCTATTTTTGCGAAAGACGGGCTCTATTTTTGACCAGGATTCCATGCTTGGCGCCACCTGACCACAGGTTTTCCCTCCTCAAACTCAATGGGCAGCCAGATGTACCTGGCATCGCTCGGATGCCTGGGGCGCCAGATGTCGGCCATGAAGATGAACTGGTCGCCAACAGGAAGGATGAAGGTTGACTGTCCGCCGAACGTCAACTCTTGTTTGGGTCCGCGGCAAGGATTGGGATGCTGCGTCCATGGTCCCCAGATGGAGGGTGCAGAAAACATACGTGCCTCGTTGGGCTCCCAACCGGTGCAACCAGAAGTGATCATCCAGTAAGTGCCGTCTTTCTTGAAGATGGCTGGCGCCTCGTTGTGTCCGCCAGGGGCCATGCGGGTGTAGCGGCCTGTATGATGCAGGTAATCGTTGGTCAACTCTGCAATATGCAAGGTGAGATTGTCTTCAGAAGAGAAAATGTGGTAAGCCTTCCCGTCGTCATCCACATAAAGCGTCATATCGCGGGACATCTGTCCGGAACGGAAGTCACGCTTCAGGAAAAGCCCCTGCTCGACGGCCTTACGCCAACTGGGTGTCCACCATTCCTTGAAGTGCTCCATATTGAGCGTGTCGAGGATCGCCTTCTCATGCTTGTCCATTTCGATGACTCCCCGTCCGTCGGCGGCAGGCACAACGGGATAGGTGGCCGGGTTGGCACGCTGAGAATAGAGGAACTTATAGGGACCTTCTGGGCGGTTGCTGACAGCGACACCGTAGCGGGCGGCATTGTAGCCCCTTCCCTTCAACTCCAGATGAAACCACATGCAGAATTTGCCCGTCACGGGATTATAGATGACCTTCGGACGCTCCAGGATGCAGCCGCGCTCGATATCAGAGCCTCTCTCGTCGGAAACCGACAGCGCCACACCCAGATTCCTCCAGTTGACGAGGTCGGTCGAAGCATAGCACATCACGCCTATCATCGCACTTGACGTGGTGTCGGCTTTGTGCTCACCAAACCAATAGTAGGTATCGCCGTATTTCATGATGCCTCCTCCATGGGCATTGATATGCCGACCGCTGTCGTCGAGCCACAGCTCACCGCTCTTGATGTCGGTCTGCGCTGGCTGGCTGGCCCAATAGCGCTCCAGACGTTTGGCCTCGGCCTTGGTGATGTGGATGACAGACCCATGCTTGGGAGAGACGAAATTGGTGGCTTTCATCACTCCCTCGTTGAAACGTCCGAGGGGCTTGAAGGTCTTGAAGTCACTGGTCTCTACGAATCCGAAATTATGGGGCGTGACGCTGTAGACATCATACATGATGACCCACTTGTCCTCACCGATGCGCTTCCACACGTTAGGAGCCTCACAACCACGGTTCTCCGTGTCTATTTGCTCTGCATGATAATCATCGAAATGGTTGATCTTGTCGGAAATCATGTACTTGATGCCACCTGGACTTTCTTGGGCCACATACGACATGAAGTATCGTCCGTCTGGCATCGGACAGATGTCGGCATCGAGCGTCTGGATCTTCTCGTCGGGATACTCAAAGAGCAATTGCGGCTCCGTCTCCAAGGTGGTGAAGTCCTCGTCGGCATAGCTGTAATATAATTTCGTGCGTGCGCCAGGATGCTGACGGATGGTGAAATACACCATGGGCTTATTGACGGCAGGGTCCCAGATGGTCTGCGGAGCCCAGGCACATCCTATCTCACCGAATTTCTCAGGAAAAAGCTTGTCGATGCGGGCCTCATGATGTGTCCAATGAATCAGGTCCTCAGAGGCCATCAGCACCAGTCCGCGGTTGTTGCCCCAGTCATATTTCTGTGGCCGCTCCCATTGTGTGGTGCGCAGTCCTTTCTGTTTGCCAAACACATGCAGGTCGGTCATGGCAATATAAAACTTGCCGTTGGGTGCACGATAGATGTGCGGGTCGCGAATGCCATGCTGCTCGGCGATAGAATCGCCGGCGATGACCGGACGGTTGCCATTGACCGCCGTAAACGTGTAGCCATCATAGCTGATGGCCATGAACAGCGAGTGAGTGGGGTCGTTGAAATAGGTGAAAAGGTATGCCCCCATGTCCTTCTCCGAAGGCTGCTTTTGCTTTTTAGCCTCTCCTGTTGTTGCCCAAGCAGCAAATAACGCTAATAAGATAAAGATATTTTTCATGCAGCAATTGTTTTGGTATATGCTGCAAAGTTACGTTTTTTCCGCAAATAACAATCGCCTCATCGTGATTTTAGGTAAACAAATCTACAATTAGCAATTTCCGTCAATGTCACCTTCAGTTGGGCGTGGCTGGCATCTGGCGACTATGCATACAAGGCCTGTTTTACTTTTTATCCGATTTGGATAATCTATTTTGGATATTTTTTTGGAAGAGTGAATAAAAAAATATACCTTTGTCCACGTATTGCAGTATTCCAGCATGATTGATAATCCATTTATAACCTATGGTTACGAGTCAGCAGCATATTTCTGCGACCGTAAGGCAGAAACCAAAGAATTGATTACCATGTTGACAAATGGCAATCATACGGCTCTGATTTCTCCCCGTCGCATGGGCAAGACGGGATTGATCCACCATTGTTTTGCCCAAAAAGAGATACAGGACCGCTATTATACATTCTTGATAGACATTTATGCCACAAAGAATTTGCAGGATTTAGTTTATCGGATGGGGCAAGGCATCGTGAATCGCCTGAAACCGCGCGGACAGTCGGCCATCGATGGATTCTTGCGTTTTGTCACATCATTGCGCACAGGCATATCCTTCGACGGACAGGGTAATGCAAGTTGGAATGTGGGAATAGGAGATATCAAGTCTCCCAACTTCACGTTGGAAGAGATTTTCAACTATCTAAAGGCAGCAGACAGGAAGTGCATTGTTGCCATCGACGAGTTTCAGGTCATAGCCGACTATCCCGAGAAGAATGTCGAGGAACTGATGCGGACCTACGTTCAGGATTGCCGCAATGCAGTCTTCGTATTTTCTGGCTCGCAAAAGAGCATGATGAGTGAGATGTTCTCATCACCTGCAAGACCATTCTACCAAAGTGTCTCGATGATGTTTTTGAAACCGGTGGCCTTGTCTGAATATGAAGTATTTGCAAAAGGTCATTTTGAGAAGGTAGGTAAACGGATTGCCGATGATGTGGTCAAGGAAATCTATGTTCGCTTTGACGGTGTAACATGGTACCTTCAAAAGGTGCTCAACCAACTTTTTGCTACAAGAGACAGCGTTGACTTCAGTGACATTGACAAAGCAGTGGAACAAATCATCAACCAAAATGAGGAAGCCTATAAAGACGTGCTTTATCAATTGACAGCCCGCCAGCGCGACCTGCTTGTTGCTGTCAGCCATGAGCAAAAGGCAAAAAAGATTACAGGTTCGGCTTTTATCAAACGCTATCATTTGGCTTCTGCCAGCAGTGTGCAGAAGTCTGCTCAAACACTTACAGAAAAGCAATTGCTTACGCATCAACAGGGCATTTACGAAGTTTACGATAAGTTTATGTCCGAATGGCTGCGGAAATCGTAATAATCACTTCATACTCATAGTCTGTTTTTTCGTCACTACTCAGCACCCCATGATATGAGTAGTTAATAAGTAAAGTAACAACTGTTGGTTCTCGCCATAGGCGACTCAAAAAGATAATTCACGTCAAGCGACATCCTTCTTCTTTTCTATATCAGCATCCACCTTATTATATTATATTCTGAAAATATGTGGATGCTGTTACTATATTTCATATAGGCACCTATTTTTGGTGCCATCTGCAAAAAACTGTCTGATGATTAGGAACTTTCATCTTTTTTTTGTATGTTTGCAGCATCTTTACTAATAACCGGCAAGACTATTCATTAAAACCTTTATTATGAAAAAAAGACTACATTTCATCTTGCTGACATTGCTATCCGCAATGTTCACGACAGCAACAGCACAAGAAGTCACGCTCGACTTTACGACAAATGATTGGGGTTTCCCAACAGAAAGCAAAGTGATTGATGCCCAATCATTCACCAACGAGGATGGATACACCATCACTCTTGAGGGAACCACAGGTAATGGCTACCGCTTCTATGATAAAGATGCCTATCTGCTCCTTGGCAAGCAGGGAGCATCACTCACTTTTTCCGCCTTCGACTTCGATGTGGAAAAAATCGTTGTCACTGGCAGAACCGGTGCTTCAGGAAAAGTCACACAAAACATCTTCGTAGGTGACGAGCCTGTCAGTACAGAAAAAACTGGTGCAACAGGAGTCAGTAATTTCGACATCCCCGAAGACTATCAAGCTGCCGGTACCATCTACCAACTTAAGGTAACCAACGCCAATAACACACAAATTACCCAGATAGAAATCTACAAGAAAGGCACGAGCACACCAGAAAAAGCCACCCCAGAGATTTCATTTGAGCCAAAGAGTGTCACCATCACTTTGGGTGAGACACCCACAAAACCGACACTGACATATACAGGCGACGGCGCTGTGACTTATAGCAGCAGCAAAACTGATGTCGCCACCGTGGACGCTGCCACCGGTGCCTTGACCGTGATCGCTGCAGGCACAACCACCATCACTGCTACCGCTGCCGAGACCGACAACTACAAAGGTGTCTCCGCTTCATACACCCTCACGGTGAACGAGCCACAGCAGGTTGAGGAAAGTGACGCCACCGTATGGTTCGACTTCACCACCAATAATTTCGGACTCCCTTCGGAAAGAACCAATGATGAAGGGCAGTTCACTTATGACGGCTATACAATCACCTTGAAAGGATCGGGTAATGAAGGTGAAGGTTATTATTATAATACAAAAGACAAATATCTGATGCTTGGCAAGAAGAATGCCTCCCTTACCTTACCTGCTTTTGACTTCGAAGTGGAGAAGATCGTCATCACTGGAAGAGAAGCGGCATCCGGAAACGTCAAGCAGAATATCTTTGTGGACGGTGTAGCTGTGAGTACAGAAACCACTGGTGCTAAAGATGTGAATGGATACGACATTCCAGAGACCAATCAGGCTGCCGGTACTATCTATCAACTCCAAGTGACCAATGCCTATAACACTCAGATCACCAAGATTGAGATTTACGAAAAAGGCACGAGCACACCAACCAAACCCACTCCAGAGATTTCATTTGAGCCAAAGAGTGTCACCATCACCTTGGGTGAGACACCCACACAACCGACGCTGACGTATACAGGCGACGGCGTGGTGACCTATAGCAGCAGCAAAACTGATGTCGCCACCGTGGACGCTGCCACCGGTGCCTTGACCGTGCTCGCTGCAGGCACTACTACCATCACAGCCTCCGCTGCAGAGACAGACAACTATAAAGGTGTCTCCGCCTCATACACCCTCACGGTGAACGAGCCACAACAGGGTGAGGAAAGTGACGCTGCCGTCGTCTTCGACTTCAGTTCTGCCAATAATTTTGGATTCCCAGAGGGTGTTGATAATCGCACCAATGATGAGCAACAGTTCACATATGATGGTTATACCGTATCCGTCAAAGGATCAGGCAATGACAAAGAAGGGTATTACTACAACACCACTTCTCATTATCTGATATTGGGCAAACAAGGTGCCACATTCACCTTCCCCGCTTTCGACTTTGATGTGGAAAAGATTGTCGTCACAGGTAAAGGTGGTGCTTCAGGAAAAGTCACACAAAACATCTTCGTGGGTGACGAGCCTGTCAGTACAGAAACCACTGGTGCCGAAGGAGTCAATGAATACGACATCCTCGAAGCCTACCAGGCTGCCGGCAAAATCTACCAACTTAAGGTAACCAGCGCACACAACACCCAGATCACCAAGATTGAAATCTATAAGAAAGGCACAAGCACACCTGCCAAACCTGTCCCAACGATCTCATTTGAGCCAACAAGCGTTACCATCACCTTGGGTGAGACACCCCAAAAACCGACGCTGACGTATTCTGGCGATGGCGCTGTGACTTATAGCAGCAGCAAAACTGATGTCGCCACTGTGGACGCTGCCACCGGTGCCTTGACCGTGAAAGCTGCAGGCACTACCACCATCACTGCCACCGCTGCCGAGACAGACAATTTCAAAGGCGTCTCCGCTTCATACACCCTCACGGTGAAAGAGCCTGAGCAGACAATAGCCAATATCGCCGCCCTTAAACAACTGGCCAACAACACCGATGCAACCCTTACCCTCAACAATGTCGAGGTGACATACGTAAATGGAAAAGACGTGTTTGTGCGTGACGCCTCAGGTGCCGCTGAGTTCTACGACACTGGCATCACCTTTGATGCAGGACAGGTGCTCAACGGTAGCATCAGCGGTGTGTATAAAGTCTACAACAACATCCCTGAACTCTGCAAGAACGACAAAACGTCAGCCGATGACTTCACCGTCACGACAGGCACTGTCAACCCCAAGACCATGGGTATCAGTGAGGTCGCAGCAGAAATCAACATCTGCGAACTGGTGAAGTTAGAGGGAGTGACCGTCAGCATAGAAGCAACAGACAATGGCACCAACTATTATGCCCACTCAGGCGAAGAGTCCATCCAACTCTACAACAAGTTTAAAGTGGACATGAGCGAGGTGGATGAGACCTCTGTATACGACGCAGAAGGTATCGTCACTGTCTACAAAAACAACTACCAAATCTACCTGACGAAGATCACCAAGCATCAGAGCCAAGGCAAAATGGGTGACGTCAACCTCGATAACATTGTTGATGTGACTGATGTGATGTGCATGGTCAACCACATTCTCGGCAATGAATTGACCGTATTTAATGAGGCCAATGCCGATATCAATGATGATGGTTTCATTGACGTGACAGATGTGATGCTCGTGGTTGCCATGATTCTCAACAATTAAATCTTATCATTTTAATTTTTAATCTTTAATTTTCTAATTTATTCCATCAGCGTCATACGCTTATTTATGATAAGGTATGGCGCTGATGCCTTTTTTGCACTGAGGCCTATCTATCCCGCAATCTTGAGATAAAGTGGAAAAAACAAGAAGATGATTAGGATTTTTCGGCTTTTTTTTGTATGTTTGCATCATCTTTGACAACCTTCAACATGATTATTCACCAATACTTAGATCTATGACAAAAAAACTACGTTTCATTATGTGGGCACTGCTTTCTGCAGTTTTTACCACAACCATGGCTCAGGATGTCACATTTGACTTCTCTGAGAATGCTTGGGGTCTTCCCGAAAACAGCGGCAACAAAGCCACCCAAGCACAACAGTTCTCCAGCAATGGCTATACCATCACCCTGGAAGCCCCAGAAGGTGGCGGTTATTACTATCATACCCAAGGAAAGTATGTGCTGCTGGGTAAGAAAGATGCCACACTCACTCTGCCGGCTTTCAACTTCGATGTGGAGAAGATTGCCGTCACCGGCACCAGCGGAGCCTCCGCTGCCGTCCTGCAGAACATTTTTGTGGGTGACAACCCCGTGAGCACCGAAACCAAGGGTGCAAAGAATGTGACCCATGAGTATGCCATCGCACCCGAATACCAGGCTGCCGGCAACATCTACGTGCTCAAGGTAACCAGCGCACACAACACACAGTTCACCAAGGTGGAGATCTTTGGAAAAGGCGGCACCGTAAAGGTCAAGCCTACCATCAGCGGTACGACGCCCTTCACGGAATCTACAACCGTGACCATCACCGCCGCCGACCCCAAAAGCACCATCTTCTACACCACCGACGGCAGCCATCCCGCTACTTCCGGTAGTGCAGAGGAATACGAAGGCCCCTTCGTGCTGACAGAGACGACAACCGTCAAGGCTATCGAGGAAAGTCTGACGGGTGAGGTAAGCGACGTCGCAGAGATGACCTTTGTCAAGCAAGGAATGCCCTCGCTGCCCTCCGCCGCCAACATCGCTGCCTACAAAGCACTGGAGCAAGGCACCAACGCGATCCTCCAACTCAACAACGCTCAGGTGGTCTATGCCAACGGACGCGACGTCTTCGTGCGTGACGCCAGCGGAGCCATCGAGTTCTTCAATACGGGTCTCACCTTCGAGACGGGACAGATGCTCAACGGCTATGTCGCCGGTGAATACAAAGTCTATTCAGGACTGCCCGAACTGTGCAAGAGCAATGACACCAATGCCGACGGCTATACGGTGACAGCAGGAACAGCCACTCCGAAGAACATCACCATCGCCCAGGCCATGACCGAAGAGATTCTCTGCGACCTGGTGAAGATTGCCGGTGTGAAGATTGAACTGAGAGGAAGTGACTACTATGCCATCGCTGATGGTCAGGAACTGCGCATCTACAACAAGTTCAAGATTGAACTCGGCGACATCAACCCCGATGAGACATACACCATCGAAGGTATTGCAGCCAATTACAATGGGGCTTACCAACTGTATGTCACACAGCCCATCGCATCAGGATCAACACCTCAACCCGATGTCACTGTCTGCAATAATATCGCAGCCCTCAAAGCCCTGGAAAACAACACCAAGGCAGAATTGAAACTCAACAACACGCAAGTGCTCTATGCCAACAGCCGCGATGTCTTCGTGCGTGACGCCAGCGGAGCCGTTGAATTCTATAATACCGGCATCACCTTTGAGACCGGACAGGTGCTCAACGGAAGCATCTTCGGTGACTTCAAGATCTACAACGGTATTCCCGAACTCTGCCAGAATGACATGACCAATGCTGATGGCTTCACTGCTGCCAATGGCACGGCCGTGCCCAAGGTGCTGACCATTGCCCAAGCCAAGTCTGACGCTTATCTCTGCGACCTGGTCAAGTTTGAGAACGTGAAGGTTGAGGTGAGAGACAACAGTTACTATGCGATCGCCGGCAACGAGGAAATCTTGGTCTACAACAAGTTCAAGATCGAATTGGGTGAAGTGGATCCTAATGCAGATTATACGGTAGAAGGTATCGTCGCCATCTATAATGGTGCCTACCAACTCTACGTCACTCAACCGATTACCTCTGGCACCACTCCCGACCCGGGCATCACTACCTGTGCCAATATCGCCGCCTTCAAGGCTCTTGAAAACAAGACCGCAGGCAAGCTGCTGCTGAACAATGCCGAGGTGGTCTATGCCAACGGACGCGATGTCTTCGTGCGTGACGCCAGCGGAGCCATCGAGTTCTTCAATACAGGCCTCACCTTCGAGACTGGACAGGTGCTCAACGGCAACATCATCGGCGAATACACCATCTACAACGGACTTCCAGAGCTCTGCAAGAACGATCAGACCAATGCCGACGGATATACCGTCAGCACGACAACCATCGTACCGAAATCTGTCACTATCGCCCAGATGAAAAACGACAGTTATCTCTGTGACCTTGTCAAGATAGAAAATGTGAAGATTGAGGTGAGAGAGAGCGACTATTATGCCATCGCCGGGGATGAGGAACTCAGAATCTTCAACAAGTTCAAGATTGAATTGGGTGAAGTGGATCCTAATGCCACCTACACCGTCGAGGGTATCGCCGCCATCTACAACGGCGCTTATCAGCTCTATGCCACACAGCCCATCACTACCGGCACTACTCCGCAGCCACAATTCCCTGTCTGTGAGAATATCGCCGCCTTCAAGGCCCTTGACAAGAACACGGAGGCAGAGTTGACACTCAGCGACGCCAAAGTGCTCTACGCCAACGGACGTGACGTGTTCGTGAGCGACGCCAGCGGAGCCATCGAGTTCTATAACACCGGCATTGAGTTCGTGACCGGCCAGGTGCTCAACGGAAGCATCATCGGCAAGTTCAGTCCTTTCCAGAATCTTCCCGAACTGGCCAAGACCGACAACACCAACACCGACAAACTCACCATCACCGACGGTGATGCAGCTACACCCAAACAGGTGACCATCGCCCAACTGCTCGGAGAGACCTACCTCTGCGACCTTGTGCAGCTGTCGAATGTGAGCGTCGCCACCGAAGGTGACAACCTGATGGTTTCTGACGGTACAGACAAACTCCAACTCTACGACAAGTTTAAGGTGGCAGAAGGCACTAATTGGGATGGTCTCTATGTCATCACTGGCATTCTCTCGGTCTATAAAGAGAATTACCAACTCTATCCGCTTACCGTTAGCGTTGTCGATGGCATCAGGACCGCCATTACCCATATTGATCCGACGGCTCCAGCTTATAACCTCGCCGGACAGCGTGTGGATGCCCAATATAAGGGCGTGGTGATTCAGGGAGGTAAGAAACTGATCCGCAAGTAAACCATTACTTGAACACAAAAGACCTAACCACATCCTTGTAAAAGGATTACCTACGGGTGAATTTCACGGAAATCCATTTTCTCAAAGAAAAGGAGTCTACACCGTGAAATTCACCTCTTTTTGGAAAGATTTTTGTCTAAAATACATCAAATCAAGCAGTTTTTCCCATTTTTTCTTGTTCAATAAAAATTTTTATCTATATTTGCAAAAAATAACTGATTGAACTTGAAAAAATCTTTCTTCATCTTCATAGCAAGCATCGTCACACTGGCATGTCTTGCGGAGCCAGTGACACCTGACGTGGCACGCGCCAAGGCACAAGCCTTTTTGTCTTCACGAGGCATCACCCTGGCGCGTGACAGCCAACCGCTAAAAGCTCCGTCCGTCTCTGCACAGCCTCCCTATTATGTCTTCAATGCCTCAGAAAACAAGGGATTCGTGATGATTGCCGGTGATGACCAGACTGGCACGGTCCTTGGCTATTCCACCCAAGGCTCCTTCGATGAACGCCATATGCCAGATGGTTTGAGAGCCATGCTTGAAGCCTATTCCAAACGCAGCACCACTGGTGCGGGAAGAATCACAACATCCACTCGCAGGAGTATCGCCCACGAAGCCATCAATCCACTCATCACCTCAATGTGGGATCAAGGAGAAGCAACCGAAGAAGGCAATCCCTACAACATGCTCTGCCCCACCATCGACAGCATTCATTGTCTGGCAGGGTGCGTGGCAGTCGCCATGGGCCAGGTCATGCGCTTCCATCAATGCCCGGCCATGCCGTGCAGCACCATTCCTGGTTACCGGCAGAATGATGACACCTTAAGACTGGCATCCTTGCCTCCCGTCACTTTCGACTGGGACAAGATGCAAGACTTATATGAAGGCAATGAGCGTCAGGCTGAGAAGATGGCGACTGCCAGATTGCTGAGATACTGCAGTCAAGCCATCCGCACCCAATACAGTTACGTGAAGTCGGAAGCCCTTGGCAGCGAAGCCGTCAATGCCCTGACCAACTATTTCGGTTATTCCCAGCATATCCGCTATGTGAAACGTTCCAACTATCATGACGATGAATGGGACAGGCTCATCTACGGAGAACTGGCCAGCAGCCGTCCGGTCATCTATTTCGGCCATTCCACCACAGGAGGACATGCGTTTATCTGTGATGGCTACGACGGTCAGGAGTTGTACCACATCAACTGGGGCTGGGGAGGAGATTACGATGGATATTTCGACCTCAGCATCCTCTGTCCCGACGGAAACGACTACGATGAGTCTGTAGGCTACAGCATCAACCAACATGCCATTATCGGCATCGCTCCTGGCCCTCAGACCACCGACCACATTCCCTTCTCTGATGAACATGTCAAGGCCACTTGCATCAGTCTATGGGATACCGATGGAGACGGAGAGCTGAGTTATGACGAGGCAGAATCCGTGCTCAGCCTGAGTGATGCCTTCCGGGGCGACAGTCTCATACGCCGTTTTCCGGAACTGCAATACTTCAAGCATCTCAAGAGCATCGCTCCATCAGCCTTCAACAGTTGCAAGTCACTGGAGTCGATCGTGATACCCGCCAATATCGGCTCCATCAGCCAGCGGGCTTTCGCCGACTGCCAACGGCTCTCATTCATCATCTCAAAAAATCCGTTGCCTCCGACTTGCGGCAAGGATGCCTTTGCCGGTTGTCATGCCACGGTCTATGTGGTGAAAGGGGCGAAAGAGAAATATGAAGAGGCCAGCGGTTGGCGCAATCTGACCATCGTGGAGACCGATGACGACGACTTCCTATACTGCAATGACATCCGCCTCACCAAGTCGGAAGGCGGACAACTCGATATCGGCATGCACAACATCCACAAGGCCGTAGGACTTCAGTTATGCGTGCAATTACCCGAAGGACTGTCTATCCGCACCGACTCCACAGGACGTTACGACATCCAGTTGTCAGACCGCCTACCAAACTTCGAATACTACTGTCTCAAGCAAGAAGACAGCAATGCCTACATGCTGTTGCTGATGTCCATGTCGCTCAGGGAAATCAAGCAGAGCGAGGGAAATCTGGTGACCATCCACCTCGAAGCCGCCGACAGCATCGCAGCGGGCTTTTATGAGGCCAATTTCTCATCAGTAACCATCAGTGCTATTGAAAATAATGTCATTTATGGTCTCCGTCCCTTGCCTTTCTCCAGCCATATCTATGTGACAGACTACCATCTGGGCGATGTCAACTGCGACAATATCATCGATGTGACCGATGTGATGCAAATTATCAATTTCGTGTTGGGAAATCAGGTAGAAGGCTTCAACGTCGACAATGCTGACTATGATCATGATGGCTTCATCGATGTGACCGACGTGATGCTGGTGGTACAGCGAATACTCAACAATTAACAGAATCGATAAAAAAGGCAAGTTTTCTATGAAATTTGCCTTTTTTGATGAAAAAAACAAAGAAACAAGTCACACCATAGCATTTTTTATCTTTTTTTAATTACCTTTGCAAAACCAATCTATTAAAACAAACTATATTACTACTGCCTTCGGTGAGCGATGGTAGATAACGATTATTTATCAACCTAAAATAAAATCTATGTCTGGTATGTTAAAATTCTTTAGATTGGCGCTATTGTTGGCTTTCACCATGATGGTGGGCAACATTACTGCGCAGACTATCAAAGGTACAGTGACCGACAACACAGGCGAGCCCATCATTGGTGCTACTGTCATGGAGACAGGCACTCAGAATGGTGTGGTGACCGACCTTGACGGTAATTATACCTTGCAGAATGTAAAAGGCAAGTCTCTCACGTTCAGTTACATCGGCATGAAGACACAAACCGTGCAGATTGACGGCAGATCGACCATCGACCTGGTGCTTGAAGACGAGACAGCCTCTCTCAACGAACTGGTCGTCATCGGTTATGGTACCGTGCGTAAGAAAGACCTCACCGGTTCTGTCGTCACCGTGAAAGGACAAGACCTTGTCAAAGTGCCTGTTCCCAACGTAAGTGAAGCCCTGACAGGTAAGATGGCCGGTGTGCGCGTGATGACCACCGACGGTTCTCCCGATGCTGAAATCCTGATTCGTGTGCGTGGTAGCAGCTCTATTACCGGTAGCAACGAACCTCTCTATGTGGTTGACGGTTTTCAGACCAAGAGTATCAGCGATATCTCACCCAACGACATTGAAGACATCACCGTGCTGAAAGATGCCTCTTCCACAGCCATCTATGGATCAGAAGGTTCCAATGGTGTGATCCTCATCACCACCAAGAATGCCAAGAGCGGCAAGACTCAAGTGACCTATAATGGCTTTATCCAGACGAAGACCGTTTCCAATAGGCTCGACGCCATGGATACCTACGACTACGTGATGTCTAACTATGAATATGCCCTGATCCGCGGCACCAGCAACCTCAACTCCTTCTACAAGCAGTTTGGTGTGTATGATGACCTTGCCCTCTACAAAGGTGTGAAGGCCATCGACTGGCAAGAAGATATGTTTGGTGCCAACGTGCTGACACAGAGCCACAACCTGAGTCTTACCGGTGGTACCGACAAGACGAAGTTCGCTCTTTCAGGCACCTACGACTACAATGGTGGTCTGATGCCCGACAACGACTTCAGCCGCTATGCATTCATGCTCAAACTCAACCACGACATCAACCAGAACCTCAAATTCTCCCTGAAAGCCAATGTGAGCGACCAGCTTGTCAACGGTCAGGGAACACAGGGTGGTACCTATAAGATCCGTACCTCACAAGCCCTGACCTCTGTCGCTACAAAAGGTCTGTCGGAATATATCACACCCGACTTCTCCAGCATGAGCGACGAGGAATATGAAGAGTGGCAGAACAGCCAGATGACGCTGGCAGAGCAAGCCAAGAGATACTGGCGCAAGCGCAACAACCGCAAATTCAGCTTCAATGCCGCACTCGACTGGACCATCATCAAGGGACTGAAAGCGCATGCTGAAGGCGGTTACGAATATCAGTTCAACGAGACCAAGAACTGGTGGGGTCATACGACCAACCAAGCTTCCTACGTGGGTGGTCTTCCACTGGCCGACTGGACAAAGACCAACGTACGTCTGGTGCGTGAGAGCGTCTATTTGAACTATGACCAGAAATTCAACAAAGTGCATCATGTCAATGTGATGGTCGGTCAGGAGTACCGCAACGAGATGAGTGATTACAACTATCTCTATGGTACCCATTACAGCAAATCCATCGCTCCTGATGATATCTTTGCCGACTTCTCCTCTCCAGGTCAAGCCTATATGGAAAACAGCAGTTACATCAACGCCGACAAGCGCAAGTTCTCTTTGTTCGGACGTGTAAACTACGACTTTATGGACCGTTACCTGCTCACCGTGACTTTCCGTGAGGATGGTAGCTCGCAATTTGCCCATGGCAAACAGTGGGGTTTCTTCCCCGCAGCCGCCGCATCCTGGCGTGTGATCGAGGAACCATTTATGGAAAGCACCAAGAGTTGGTTGTCGAACCTGAAACTCCGTCTTTCTTTAGGTAAGGTGGGTAACGACCGTATCGGTAACACCACATTCCTCCAGATGTACCTGCCCGACCAAGGCTCCAAGCGTTATGGTGTAGGTGAGGTGTCGAATGCCGACCTCTCCGCCTCCTCCGTGCTCGCCAACCCCAACATCACATGGGAGAAACGCACCACCCGTAATATCGGTATCGATTTCGGTCTTTTCCACGAGCGTCTGACCGGTAGTTTTGAATACTATTGGAACAACACCACCGACCTGCTCATCCGCCACGATATCTCGGCTGCCGGTTACACCCAGGTGTGGGAGAACTGCGCTGAGACCAGCAACAAGGGTTTTGAGTTGTCACTGAATGGTGTCATCATCCAGAAGAAAGACTTTACGCTGAATGCCAACTTCAACATCGGCTTCGACAAGTCGAATGTGGAGAAAGTGGCCAGCGGCCTCGACCAGATGACCTTTGCCTCAGGCTGGGCAGGCACCGACAACCGTAACCAGCAGGACTACATCGTGAGAGAAGGCAGTCCGATCGGTCTGATCTATGGTTGGAAAACAGCAGGTTATTACACCACTGCCGATTTTGAGAGTTATGATGCTGCCACCAACAGCTACACTTTGAAAGACGGTGTGCCCACCACAGCCCTCTTGGGTGGTGCCATCGGCATCCGTCCGGGTACCATCAAACTGCAAGACATCAGCGGTCCTGACGGTTCTCCCGACGGTGTGGTCGACGCCAACGATATCACCGTCATCGGTGACACCAACGCTGACTTCTCCGGTGGTTTCGGTCTCAACGGCACGGTCTATGACTTTGATTTCTCCGCCAACTTCACATTCACGGTAGGCAACGACATCTACAATGCCAACAAGATCGCTGCCTCACAGCAATATCGTTCGGGTACCTATCCCAATATGCTCGACTTCATGCGTCAGAGCAACAGTTATTCTTACATGAATCCTGAAAACGGCACGTTGCTCACCACTCTTGATGAACTTGCCTATTATAACGAAGGTGGCAACGGACAGGGAGCCAAGGAATACTGGAGCCCCTACTCTTTCGGCAGCGCTGTCGTCATGCCGACCGACTGGGCTATTGAGGATGCTTCCTTCCTCCGTCTGCAGAGCGTGACGGTGGGTTATACCCTCCCGCAAAATCTCACACGCAAGATTGGCATCCAGCGTCTCCGTTTCTATGCTACTGGTACCAACCTCTTCTGCATCACCAATTACACTGGCTATGATCCTGAAGTCAGCTCCTATGCCCGCAACAGCAGCTACTCCGGCCTCACCCCAGGTATCGACTACTCATCGTATCCTAAGAGCCGCGCCTTCACCTTTGGTGTAAACGTGACATTATAAGCAAGTTAAGAAAAGGATTAAAGATAAAGAAAGACTATGAAACTGAGCAATAAATATTTCGCCATCACTGTCCTGGGAGCCATGACGCTGACCTCTTGCAGCGACATGCTTGATGTGACATCCCCTTCGGAGAAAGATGCACAGACAGTTTACGCGAACGAAGAAGACACGAAGAAAGCCCTCTTAGGTGCATACAACCTTTTCGGCCAAGACTCCTATACCTCTCGTATGTGTGGCGTCTATATGCAGAACACTGACGTGGAAGCCAGCGCACCGAGCGCAGGTGTCCCCAGCAGTGACCGCCGTGCCGTCTGGTCACTCCAGTCATCGGCCATCACTGGTTTCAACGATATGACCAATATGTGGAACCACAACCTGCAGGCCATCGACCGTGCCAATCAGGTCATCGAAGGCATCGACGAGAGTTCCATTGGCAAAAATGCTGAAATGCAGCAGATGAAAGGCGAGGCCATCTGTATCAAAGCCTATCGCTACTATCTGATGTGCGGTTTCTGGGGCGATGTGCCTCTCTATGAGACAGCCTCCAAATGGGGTGGCGTGCTCGACCGTCCACGTTCCGACAAATTTGTCGTTTACAGCAGCATTCTGCAGCAGTTGGTGGACATTGAACCACACATGAAATTCTCTGATGCCAACACTGGCGGCATCGAGCGCATGAACCGCGACTTCGCCATCGGCATGATTGCCCGTCTGGCCCTGTTCCGTGCCGGCTATGCCAAGACCAAGGACAACCAGATGAAGCGTGCTGACGATTATCTCGACGTCAATGCCGACAGCCTCAGCGTCACCTACACCAACCTCAGCGGACAGCAGGTGACCGCCCACACGCATGCCGACTATATGCTGATGGCCAAGGACTACTGCCAGAAACTCATCAGCATGAAGCCACGCCAACTCTACACCGACTTCAACAAGCCATTCTCCAACGAGAACTCCTATATCTGCGAGAATAATGCTGAAATCCTTTATGAGATTGCCTTTGTGGAATCAAAAGGTGGTGATGTGGGATGGAGTATCGGTGTCACCAATGGCAGCAGCTCCAACGGTAGCACCACCAACCAGGTGGGTCTCACACCGTCTTACTATCTGTCGTTTGGCGACAATGACCAGCGCCGTGAAGTCACTTGCGGCAAATGGCAGCACCAGAGCGACATCGTCTACCCCACAGAGGGCACCGGCATGGGCATAGGCAAATGGGACCGTTACCTGGCTACCAAGAACCTCGGTTCTTCATCCTCAAAGGGTACTGGCATCAACTATCCGCTGATGCGCTACTCCGACATCCTGCTGATGCTTGCAGAGGCTGAGAACGACCTCAACGGTCCTACCGCATTGGCCAAAGACGCACTGACACAGGTGCGTGCCCGCGCCTTTATCAACAGCCCCACCTTTGCTGCCGATGTCACAGACTATGTGAACAGACTCAGCACCAAGGAAGCCTTCTTCAATGCCATCGTCGATGAGCGTGCATGGGAGTTTGGTGGCGAAGGTCTTCGCCGCTTCGACCTCATCCGCTGGAATAACTACGGACAAAAGATCGAGCAGGCCATGCGCACCATGCTCTGCTGGGGTATTTCCACCAATGAGGAACTGCTGGCTCTCCCAGAAGTTCAGGCGGCCTTCCCAGAAGCAGCAGACTATGTGAAGTATGCTGACAAACTGTGGTGGAAGCGCGTAGGCACCTCCAACACCAAGTCCGACCTGCAATGGTACAGCCACAAATATCGTCCGGAAGCAGATGACGCCACGATGGAGGCCAACGGTTGGATGTATCAGGAAGTCGTAGGCAACTCCACCTACCGCTGCCGTTGGGGAACACAGCTGATCAAGCGTGTGACAACCTACGTCTACAACGGTAAGGAATATGCTTCCTGCACCAAGACCAAGGATGCCACCACCGGCATCACCACCTATACACTCGGTACTGCGCCCAACAACGCAACCTTTACCGTGGAGAGTGGCGCCAGTTCGGGCGTGACCCGCAACGACAGCTACGAGGCCAGTGACTATGCTACCCGTCTGTACCGTGGCTATGCCAATGGTGCGCTGACCAAGGGCGACAAGAATGTGCCATTCCTCCTCCCCATCAGCGTGACAACCCTCAACTCCAGTGCCGTGCTGAGCAACGACGGCTATGGTATCCTGGACAACGATAAAGGTGAAGGCATCAACTATAAGGTGGCCACTATCGTAAAAGAAAACTATTAATATCCGACACGCCTTATGAAAAAGATATTCAAATCCATCCTGCTGATCATGGCAGTAGCAACAACCGTCGGTTTCCTTGCCGGTTGTAAAGACGATGACGACTCCTCGCTGAATGGTCTGTTCCGTCCTGTCATCAACGAGAGCGACAACATCACCCATGGGCTTGACGATAACAACAATGCCTATATGATTATCCATTGGGACAACTATACCAATGCCAACAAATATACGGTGAACATCGAAGCCAATGACGGTTCTGACACCCGCACGGAGTCTACCGACACCACATTCATGCGCTTCAACAACCTGCAGTATGACAAGGAGTACAATATCAGTATCACTGCTGAGAATACGACGACCAACATGCAGTCGAAACCGTTCACGCTGACGACAACCTCACTCGACTACCCCACCAACCTCGCTACGCTCTCTGCCACCGATATCATCGACATCGCAGCACGCGTGCGATGGTCGGAAGGTGTCTTCTACGACCAGTTGCGTGTGCTCCAGGACAGCAACGACTCCCTCGTGGTGGAAGCTGCGGTCAGTGCTGACGACAATATCGCAGCAGAGAAGGTGGTCTATGGTCTGAAACCCAAGACGACTTACAAGGTGGAAGCCTGGTCCAACGGCACCTACAAAGGCAAGAAACGCTTCACGACAGCCGCCTCGGAGAAGTTCTCCGGCGACATCATCGACCTTCGTGGTCTCGATGAGGACACTGCTTGGAAATGGTTCTCTACTGGATCTTCCTCAGGTTATGCCAACACGCTCGACTCCCTCATCAAAACACAATATCAGGACAAGAACCTCACAATCGTGCTTGAGGGTGGCACCAGATACCGCATTGCGACCATCGAACTTCCTGCCACCACCGGTATCATCACCTTTGTCACCGGTCTGAGTCTGGCTGGAGAAGCACAGTTGGGCGTGGAAGGCAACTTCCGTGTAGCCGGCAACTCAACAGTCGGTGGCGTGGTCTTCAACAAGGTTGCCTTCACCGACACGGAGAACAAGCCACGTACCGATGGCGACCACTACGGTGCCACCTACGTGTTTAACCTCAACCAGTCGGAAGGCAATATCGGCGTCATCAAATTCCTCAACAGCAGCATCAAATACAAACGTGGTGTCTGCCGTATCCAGACGGCCGCACGTATCGACAGCGTGGTGTTCGACAACTGCGTCATCGACTCCATCAGCGGCTATGGCCTCACCAACGCCGACAATGCGAAAGCCGACATCCAAAATGTGCTGATCACCAACACCACCGTCTCCAATGCCGAGAAGATCTGTGTAGGAACGAAAGGTCTGCAGCCCAACTCACTCGTGGTGAAAAACTGTACCTTCGTCTACACCATCGCCGACAACAAACCTTTCTTTGACTTCAATTCCAAGAACTGGGACGGTTTCAAAGATACGTTTGAGTTCCGCAACTGTCTCCTCGGTCACTTCGGCCGCAACACACAAGCGGCAGAAGACAATCCCGACGAACCGAAGGTCGGTATCACAGGATGGAGTGGAACTGTGCAGCCCAACTGCTACGACATCTACTTCACCAGCGATGTGCTGTGGGCTCCCGTCTCTGAAGAAGACCCATCGCCCAAAGCTGCCTTCGAGGGTGTCACCTTGTCGACCAACACTGTAGGCACGTTCAAGGATCCGCTCAGAAGCAACTTCCAGATCATCACCAATGAACTTGGTGGCACCAAAGCCACTCCAGGTGATCCCCGTTGGTATTAATCGAATCCTTTTACCGATCCAACAACCCTTCAGGCACGCATCCTTCCCATAGGCTGCGTGCCTGATAGGATAATAGAAATAAAAACATGAGATACATCAATCATATCCTCACTTTGGCGGCTGCCTTCGCCCTCGTTCTGCCGATGACGGCACAAGAGAAGACACCTGCCTTCCCCGGCGCAGAGGGATTTGGACGTTATGTCACCGGTGGCCGTGGCGGAAAGGTTTACCATGTGACCAATCTCAACGACAACGGCACAGGGTCACTACGCTGGGCGCTCAGCCAGAATGGCACAAAGACCATCGTCTTCGACGTGTCGGGCACCATCCACCTGAAATCTGCCTTGAGCATCAACAAAGCCAATGTCACCATCGCCGGACAGACGGCTCCTGGCGACGGTATCTGTGTCGCCGACTATCCCGTGTCGGTGGGGGCCAACAATGTCATCGTGCGCTATCTGCGCTTCCGTCTGGGTAACAAAAACGTGACGGTCAGTGGTGCTGACGGTTGGGACGGCTTTGGCGGTCTCGACAAGTCGGATATCATCATCGACCACTGTTCCGTGAGTTGGAGCATCGACGAATGTCTCTCTTTCTGCGGCAATAAGAACATCACCGTACAATGGTGCATTTCCTCACAGAGTCTGCAAGATGCCGGCCATTCCAAAGGCAGCCATGGCTACGGCGGCAACTGGGGCGGCAGCGGTGCCTCCTTCCACCACAACCTGATGGCGCACCACGAGAGCCGCACACCGCGTCTTGGTCCGCGCTACACCACACAACTCGACGAGCGTATGGACATGCGCAACAACGTCATCTACAACTTCTGTGGCAACGGTTGCTATGGTGGTGAGGCGATGAACATCAATATCGTCAACAACTACTACAAACCCGGTCCCGGAACCAACCAGATCAGCAGCACCAAGCGCATGCGCATCGCCGCTCCCGGTATCCGGACGTCGGAGTACATCTCCAACTACAAAGACTATGCCCCCACCCTGCATATCTGGGGAAAATACTTTATCGACGGCAACGTGAACCCCAGCTACAGTTCGGTGACAGGCAACAACTGGGCCTTTGGTGTCTACAACCAGATCTCCGCCGACAGCAACGACGGTCTCTATGACCAAGCTGTGAAAGACTCCATCCGTCTCGCCAAGCCTATCGACTATATCCTCACAACCACACATACTGCCGAACAAGCCTACGAGAAAGTGCTCTCCTACGCAGGAGCCTCTCTGAGCCGCGACAGTTACGACAGCTATATTGTCAATGAGACGCGCAACGGACTGGCCGCCTTCACCGGACAAGGCAACCACAAGGGTATCATCGACTCTCAGGAAGACCTGAGACCTGCCGATGCGGGTGATGATTGGAGTCCCTGGCCCACCCTCAACAGTACGGCCGCTCCCACAGACACTGATGGCGACGGCATGCCCGACACCTGGGAGAGTGCCCATGGCCTCGACCCCAACAACAGCAGCGATGGCAGTGCAGTAGGAACAGACGGTTACACCAATCTGGAGAACTACCTCAACTCACTGGTGGCCCACATCACCGAGGCACAAAACGAGGGTGGTGTCCAAGAAGGCAGCATCCAAAGTTCTGGCATCATTGAAGAAAGTGTCTATGAGATCTCTGCTGCCACCTCCAACGGCGACTGGACCTTCAACAATGGCTTCAGCATCGACCCGAGCGGCAAAGGATATGCTGAGGGTAGCGGGTGTGGTATCAAAGGGATCAAATATTCCCGCAACACCACCTATACCATCAACATCCCCGACGGCATCAGCATCTCCAAAGTGGAGGTGACAGGCTATAGCAACGATGACAACAGCACCGCCTATATCGAAAAAATCGGGTCCTATCTCTTCGATGCGAACAACTATGTGTTGCCTTCACGCAGCGGCAATGTGGCCGTCACCTTCGAGATACCACTCGCCACACCCATCACAGGCAAAGCTCCCTTTGTCGTCAGAGATGCCCAGATCGTGGCCAACTTCAACCTCTATGCCGGCACCACCGGCATCTATGAGAAAGTGACCTCTCTGAGCGGCAGACAGGATGTTTATGGCATTGATGGTCGCCTCATCCTTCGCCATGCCGACCACAATGACATCCAGTCATTACACCCCGGCATCTATATTGTAGGCAACCGCAAGGTCGTGGTGAGATAAGTCTCCACAGCAACCATTATCTGTATACTGTACGTAAAGGAGGATGTGCCAGATGACACATCCTCCTCTTCATTATGTCCAACCGGAGGAAAAAAGATTCCTCCATTTTAGAGGAAAAACTATTCCTCCTTTTTCTTTGCGGTGCGCTTGGCAGCCGGTTTCTTGGCTGGAGCCTCCTTTGACTTCTCGATCTTGGCTTTCAGCTTGTCTTCTTCTTTCTGCATCTTGTCGATCTTGGCCTGCAGACGCAAGATAGCCTTGTCCTTCTTCTC
>JAEEGL012666496.1_pt1 | contig 58313 bp, 54 predicted proteins | sample 9134231 | NCBI WGS metagenome assembly JAEEGL01 (sample SAMN16246548, study PRJNA631951) | gut metagenome | biome: gut microbiome; feature: rumen; material: fiber-attached | host: Bos | place: Iran: Karaj | collected 2018-10
CAGAGCTACAACCAGTTGCAGATGGCGAAAATCTTGCCCTCGCCGTCGATATTGGTCACCTGGTGGACGAAACCGTGGTCCTCGGCCTTCTTGAGGATGGCCATAGCTTCATCGTAGGTGATGTGGTGGCCGCGGCCTGTTTCGGCCAGATAATCGGCCATGTCGCCCACTCCTATGCACCAGTCGCGGTAGTCGTCGGCGCAGCCTTCGTCCAATTTTTTCCGTCCGTAGCGGCAGGAGCAGATACCCACGCCCAGGTGGCCCTCATAACGCTTGAGCCAATATGAAATATGCTCTATGTCAATGGACTCGTTTTCCATGGAGATGGACTTTTCCACGGGTATCACATGCATGCCGATACCGCTGCCGCCCATAGGCACCATAGGAGTAATCTTCTCCAGCGGAAGGAAGGTCATGCGCTCGAAGAACATGGCCAGCTCCGGATGCTTGTCCATTAGTTCCGTATTCATATTGGTGTATTCGGCGCTGCCGGGGACAAACATGGGGACCCAATAGATACGGGCATCGCGCTCAAAGGATGTGCCGGGGATGGGACCGTCCTTGGTGTATTTGTCTCCGTAGTCGTATTCCAGCATGCCGAAATAGGCCAACTTATCCAGAAGGTCGTCAAAGCTTTTGTCGTCGGGCGTATAGTGCTTTTTGGCGTTCCACTGGTGGAGTTCCTGGTATGTGTGGTGTTCCCGCACTTTGAAGAAATTGCCCGGGAGCATGTCCAGGAGCAAATCCAGGGCTGCTTCACGGGTGACGGCATCCATTTCATCCTCGAAGATGCAGGCCAGGCCCCAGTATTCCGGGGCGTTGGAGTCCATCTTGATCTTACCGGGCACGCGGTCTGTGACGTGGCGGACGAATTTCAAAAGCTTGGGATTGGGATTCTTGTCGCCCAGGTGTTTGGGGACAAATTTTTTTGACATCTCAGGCATGGTCTATCAGTTTTTCCAGTTATTAATTTCTTGCAGGAGCCAGTTGGCGAAGGCTTCCACGCCCTCGCCTGTTTTGGCGCAGATGGAAATCACCTGTGCCTTGGGGTTGCGCATATGGATGTACTCCTTGCACTTCTCCAGGTCGAAATCGAAGTAGGGGAGTACGTCTATCTTGTTAATCACCACCACATCGCAGATGGAGAACATCAGGGGGTATTTCAGGGGCTTGTCGTGGCCTTCGGGGACGCTCAAGATCATGGCGTTCTTGCAACTGCCTGTGTCGAATTCGGCCGGGCAGACCAGGTTGCCCACATTCTCCAGAATCACCAGGTCCAGGTTCTCCAGCGGGACGTTGTCCAGGCCCTGGCGGGTCATCTCGGCATCCAGGTGGCACATGCCGCCGGTATGGAGCTGGATGGAGGGAATGCCGGTGGCTTCCTTGATTTTGAGGGCATCTACGTCGCTGTCGATATCGGCCTCCATCACGGCCATGCGCAGTTTATCTTTCAGCAGGCCGATGGTCCGGATGAGGGTGGTGGTTTTGCCGCTGCCGGGGGAAGACATGAGATTCAGGAGAAATACCCCTTTGTCTTTCAATTCCTTACGGAGAAGCGCTGCGTCTTCTTCGTTGCTGGCAAACACACTTTTCTTGATCTCGATGACTTTGACGGAGTCCATGGATGGTTATTGGCTTTAGTATTAGATACAAAAATGGGAAAATTTCGGCAGATGCGCAAGTATTCTACTTGCTTTTTGTTAACTTTGCACAAACAGACTATTATATGGCACAGGAAAGAGCGGTGGACAGACTGTCCCGTTACATTATTTGGATTGGTATTCTGCTGATTGTCGGCTGGTTCTGCTGGTATTTCCGCAGCGTACTCGTTTACGTTGTACTGGCGTTCGTCGTCTCGCTCATCTCCCATCCGCTTGTGCGGCTCCTGAGCAAGATAAAGATCAAAGGGAAGACCCCGCCGGACTGGCTGCTGGCCATTGTGTCCATCCTCATCGTCATCGGGGGACTGGTATTCATTGTCACGCAGGTGATTCCGGTGATTACCGGCATTATCCGCCAAGCTTCCCTGTTCAGCAATATCCGTATGCCGGAAATCAGCCAATTCAATGGTTGGGTCAAGGAGAAGATTCCCGGCATTCCCCAGGATTATGATGCCCTGGGCCTGGTGATGGGTTATCTGAAAGGACTTACCGGCTCACTTTCCGTTACCAGTATTGTGGGTTCCGTAGCCAGTGTGGTGGCCAGCATCGCCGTGGGTCTGTTCTCGGTGGCTTTCATCTCCTTCTTCTTCGTGAAGGATGAGAACCTTTTCGGCAACATCATCGCTGCCGTCACGCCGGATCGCTATGAGGCAGAGGTACAGGATGCCATTGGCGATATCAGGCACCTGCTTTCCCGTTATTTTGTTGGCTTGATCTTGGAAACGTTGTGCGTTGCTTTTGTGGACTTCGTGGGCCTTTGGGCCATAGCCAGGGTGGGCTTCATCTATGCTCTGGGTATCGGTTTTATTGCCGGTCTGCTGAATGTCATCCCTTATATCGGCCCGCTGATCGGCGAGATTTTGGGTGTAGTGCTGTGCGTGGTGCTCAAATATGGCACCGGCGTGGGCCTGGACGTAAATATTTGGGCGTTTGCCCTTATTGTGCTGGCCATTATGTTTGCGGCACAGCTCATCGATAACTTCGTATTGCAGCCGTTGATCTATTCCACCAGCATCCAGTCCACACCGCTTGAAATCTTCATCGTCATCCTTATTGCCGGTCACATGGGTGGGGCCATGGGTATGCTGGCCGCCATTCCCGCTTATACGGTGATTCGCGTGATTGCAGGCCGATTCTTCTACGACAAGAAGGTGGTGAAACGGCTCATGCCCAATCTGGAACAGGAAGTAAAGTCCTAGCGCGCCTTGTATGAAAAGATTGTCAGCGCTTATCCTTGTCCTGTTTTCCTGCAGCTTCCTGGCTTATTCCGGGGGGATGAAAGATATTGACACCACTTTTATCCAGGTGCCCAAACAGCACGCGTCGGTCAAGGGATTCCTGGATTTCTCCGGGAGTACCATTCAGCTCAAAGGTTCTTATGAGGACAAGGACTTTTTCACTGACATCCGTTCTCCTTTTCTTTTAAAGCAGGGTGTTTCCTTCAACTGGCGCTTCATTACCCTCTCAGTGGGTTTTAACCTGTTGAAAAAACCTAAGAATTACTTTACCATAGGCCTCAACTCCTATGGAAAGAAGTTCGCTTTTGAGCTGGGGTTCAAGGTGGACAGGAATTTCAAGGGCACCCAGACATTTGACGGCGTTACCACTGACATTCCTGCGGAAAGCCTGCGACACACCGCGCTGACGGCCGATGTGTACTACATCTTTAACGGAGACCACTTTTCTTATCCGGCAGCCTTCGGCCAGTCCCGGATTCAACGCAAAAGCTCCGGCAGCGCTATCGCCGCAGCATCGGCCAATTTTTTCAGAACCCGGACCAATAAAAACGGTGTTCCTTTTGACAAAAATGCCGATTTCGCCGTTCCCGATGATATGTATTTCGGCGGATCCACCTGGAGCATCGGTGTCGGATACGGGTACAATCTTGTAGTTGGTAATTTGCTGTTTCACGCCTCGGCGATTCCTACCCTGGTCTTCCTGGACAGCAGCAAACTCGTTATGGATAAGGAGCAAATCAAAGCGGGCTTGCAGTTCCCTCATTTCATCACCACCGGGAATCTGGCCATCGTCTACAACCGGAATCGGTTTTTCGCCGCCCTCAGGGGCACCATCCATCACTGCACCGCTGGTAATTCCAAAAGTGTGCAGGCTAATTATTTGCGTTATAATGGAACCCTGTGCGTAGGCTGGCGTTTCTAACCAGACTAGCGGCTATTTTACACCGCCGTCCAGGCAGACGGTTCTTTCCGTGAAGGAGATACTGTTGACGGTGAGGGTGTCGAAAACGGACTGCAGTTCCGGAATGGCTCCCAGATTCACTACGGCTGTCTTGTTGTCAAAAGATTCGATGAGACCCTCGGGCGTTTTTTGGATGATGCTTTTCTTGGCCACGTCCAGGATAAAACCCCCGATGCATCCGGCGTGGATTTCGGCCGTGATCCGGCTCCCTTCGATGGAAATGACCTTCACCAGGAACGATACGGTAGGCGTCATTCCCAGGATTTTTAAATCGTAGGATACTTTGGCGGTGTCGGATGCGTCAAAATCCAGGGAGAGCCCCTCAATTTGGGCTTTTTCACGGATGAGTGCGTTCAGTTCGTTGTAGGTAGCTTGCAGCAGCATAGTACGGGGGAATTTTATTTGCGCTTATAGATGGCGAAACGCCAGGTGATACCGATGTCGAAGTTGTTCACTTTGTCGTGGTTGTCCCGGAAATAGACGGCGTGCAGGCGGAGGTCTTCATTGCCTAAAGGGAAGAATTCCACACCGGCACCGCCGTAAAAGTAATCGTTGCCGGCCGGGAGCACCAGGTCGTATGAAATGCCGTCCGGGTCCACGTTGGCTGCATCGTTACGCTCATAACCTATCTTGGTGCAAAGGTTCCATTTGCCCAGGCTCAGGATGGCCTTGCCGATGACCGTCCAGTCCGAGAAGAAATGGGGCTGGCCGAAGGCGGCGCGGTTGATGAAGTCTACATCGATGACCAGTTTGCCCAGGGGAAACTTATTACCAAAAACGAACCAGTTCATCTTGCGGTGAAGTTCGTCTTCCACCAGGTTGTAGCTCCAGGTGGTGAGCCAGCGGGAGCCGATGTGTCCGTTCCAGTACAGGTTGTACGAATAGGAGTCCTGCGTGCCCGGAGAAATGGGGGAGGGACAGAACTGTATTTGGATGTTCTGGCCCGGGGCGGGCGTGTAGGTGGCCGAAACGCCAAAGGCGTAGTATTGGTACAGGCGGCTGCTGAAGGCGCCGTAATAGTACACGTCAATAGGAGCGGAGTCAATCTCATAGCCGCCCACGGCGATGGGATGTTTGCCGCCCGTGAAGGCCCAGTGAGGCGTGGCCTGCCATTTGATCCAGAGAAAATCCGTGGCGTTGAACGGGTTTTTTTCGTCGATTTTCTTGTTCAGGCGTTGCCGGATCCGGAAGCTGATTTTGTCTGTAATATGACCTTTCAGGTGGAAGTTCAGGTAGTCTCCCTGGAAATGGGAATCGTATACGCCATCCGTGGTTTGCTGGTGGAAAGTGGCGCGGGTGTCAAAAGATACTTCGTCCACCTGCATAATCTGCGCCTGCAGCAGTGTAGCCCAGAAAAGGCCACAGAATAGGGTTAGAACAGGTTTAAGGTTGAGGTTCATAGTGGTTTAATTCCGGCTACAAAGATAAGACAAAACTTGTGATTCTATCCCTCTTTTTGTAATTTTGGGACTTGAACCCATTATGAACAAGAATTAGACAGATAATAGTTATGGCAGATTCCTTTTTGAAACCCATTGAGAACGTGCTCGATGAAGGCCTCGTCTATGTAGATGAGCAATTGGATAATATTAAACTGCGTACGGTAAAAGTCCTGTCCGAGGGAACAACGGCCATTACCGGCCTTCTGCTGGTTTTCTCCATCCTGAGCGTCCTTTTGCTTTCGCTGGCCTTTGCGTTTGTTCTACTGCTGGGAGAAATGCTGGACAGTTATGCGAAGGCTGCTTTCATCGTGGCCGGCGCGCTGCTGGTCATCCTGATTATTGTTATGCTTGTGCATAAAAGGCTGTTCAAGAACACCTTTGTGGATATGTACAACAACATTATGAATCCCAAGCAGAAGGAACCCACCCTGGAAGCGCTGGATAAAGCCATTGAAAGCTCCAGCGAGTCCATCCAGGCTCAGGGAGACCGGCTCAAGACCCGGGTATCCCTGCTGCAGGAGTATTACAAGCCCCGGCACCTGCTGAACGAAAGCCTTCGCCGGGCTGGACTGTACTCTTCCCGGAACGGATTCAGCTTCGGCAGAATGCTCGCCGGCACCTGGCGCGCCCTCTCCGGAAAGAAGTAAACTGATTTATATTTCTTCGAAAATCTCTTCCCGGTCCCACTGGCTCCAGTATTGGATGGCCAGTTTGCGAACGTATTTCCAATAGGGCGGCGTGTGGCCATATTGCTCCACACCGTGGCGGATATCGGCCTCCACCTGGGCGGCGTACCGGGGTTTCAACTGCAGCGTAAGACTTTTTTCCGGCCCTTGGAAACGGGCTTTAACCTCTTGTCTGTCACTGGGGGCTACCTCAATGTTGCCGTGGCCCAGCGTAGCGCGGGCGCCCATCTGAATGCCGTCGTTAAGGCAGCTCACCGGGGGTGTATGGCCGGCAAAGGATACCACGTGAAGCGGCGTTCCCAGCCTTTCGCGTGCATAGACGCCCATTTTGGCGCCCAGGATGGCATAGATGCCCACGTGGCCGTGGATCTTGTGCGTGAGCCGGACGCACTTCCATTCTTCGGTACCAAAGCGCAGGAGCGCGGTAAGGTACGGGAAGACTACCATTTGTCAATGGCTTTGAGGAGGAAATAGCCGCCCACCATCTGGATGAGGATGCCGGGCCAGCCCAGGCGGACATCCTGCAGGGCGTGCAGCAGGTTGAAGTCCGAGAAGAATTCGAAAGTCATCCCCACCACTTGGTACGCCACTACCGCCAGCACTACGCTCAGGAAGGAAAAACGCATATGTTTGCCGATGAGTCCGGCGGCCACCGCCAGGCTGATGCTCTTGACGAGGATGGCCGGCAGCGATGCCACGGGCGGCATACCAAACAGCAGGCAGTTCACCACCGGAGACAGAATGGCCGTGAGCAGGCCCACTTTCCAACCGTACTTGAACGCGCCGATGAGCGTAAAGAAATAGATGGGCAGGAACATAAGGCCGCCGTTGGGGATGAGGTGGCACAGCTGCGGGACCAGGATGTTGCCCAGGATGAAGATACCGGCGGCCAGGTAGGTGCGGCGCTCTCCAAAGTTATACTGCTCTTTCTGAATGGTGATGGCGTTCATAGCTAGTGTTATTTCTTATTAGGTTCTGCAAAGTTAATCTTTTTGGAAAAAAGGACAAAAAGAATTACCTTTGAAATATGAATAAGAAGCATTTGCGGGCTTTTATCGCCCTGTTTACCCTCATTTTTACTGTCTCCTGTACCGCCCGGGAAGCCTGGGTGCGCGTGGAAGGGAACAAGTTTGTGGATCCTCAAGGGAAGGAACTGGTCTTCCGCGGCCTCTGTTTTTCGGACCCGGTGAAGCTCGTGAGCGATGGCCAGTGGAACCGGCGCTATTTTGCGCAGGCGGCCCATTGGGGCGCCAACGTGGTCCGTTTCGCCGTCCATCCGGCCAACCTGAACGCCATGGGCTGGGAAGAAACTTTCCAGGCTATGGACCAGGGCATCGCCTGGGCCAAAGAGCTGGGAATGTATGTCATTATGGACTGGCATTCCATCGGCAATCTCAAGGACGAATTGTACACTTCGCCTATGTACAATACCACCCGGGAGGAAACGTTCAAGTTCTGGCGCACCGTGGCGGAGCGTTATAAGGACGAACCCACGGTAGCCCTGTACGAACTGTTCAACGAACCCACGGTGACGGCCGAGGGCGTAGGCTCCTGCTCCTGGACCGAATGGAAACAGTTGCAGGAACAGCTCATCGACGCCATCCGCGCCATCAATCCCCATGCGGTGTGCCTGTGCGCCGGATTCAACTGGGCGTACGACCTTACCCCGGTGGCCCAGGAGCCGGTGGAACGTCCGAATGTGGCTTACGTGTGCCATCCTTATCCCATGAAGCGGTCCCAGCCCTGGGAGGAACAGTGGGAGGCCGATTTCGGCTATGTGGCCGATACCTATCCCGTCATCTGTACGGAAATCGGTTACTGCCTGGAGAACGAGCCCGGTGCCCATATTCCGGTAATCTCCACCGATGAATACGGCGAGCACATTACCCGCTACCTGGAGAAGAAGGGCATCTCCTTCACGGTCTGGTGCTTCGATGTCCACTGGGCCCCCACGCTCATCAGTGACTGGGATTTCACTCCCACCACGCAGGGCCGTTTCTTCAAAGCCTATCTTCAGGAGAAGGCTGGAAAATAGACTTTATGTCCACCCGCCGCGTTCCACATACTTATGTCATCATCGCGTGCCTGCTGGTGCTGTGCGCGGTGCTCACCTGGCTGGTCCCGGGCGGGCAGTATGTGACGGGGGAGGATGGCACGCTCCGCTACGAACAAGTGGATGCGGTGCCACAGACCTGGCAGATATTTCCGGCCCTGTACCACGGTTTTGTGAGGCAGGCGGGGATCATCGTGTTCATCCTGGTGGTGGGCGGTGCCTTCTGGCTGCTGAATGCCACGGGTGCCGTAACGGCCGGAATCGGCCGCTTTATTACCCGTGTGGGCAAGCGGGACAAACTGGTGCTGGCGGCTATTACTGTGCTTTTTTCGCTGGCCGGCGCCGTGTTTGGCATGAGCGAGGAAACCATCCCCTTCGTGGGGATTGTGGTACCTCTGGTGGTGTCTATGGGCTACGATGCCTTTATGGGGATGCTGGTGGTCTATGTGGCGTCCAACATCGGCTTCTCCAGCGCCTTCCTGAATCCCTTCACGGTGGGGATTGCGCAGGGAATGGCCGATTTGCCCCTTTTCTCCGGGATGGGCTACCGCATCTTCTGCTGGGCCGTTCTCACGGTGCTGCTCACCATTTTTGTGGTGGTCTATGCCCGCAGGACGCAAAAACCGGCCATGCAAGATGCCACGGTGGCCGATGCACCCCTTACCAGCCGGCAGGGATGGATCCTGGGGGTGCTGTTCCTTACCGTTGTGATGCTCATTGTTGGCGTCACTTGCTGGGACTGGTATCTGCCGGAAATCACCGGCCTGTTCCTGGGAATGGGCATCGTCTGCGGCGTTATTGCCGGTTTTTCGGCCAACCGCATTGCCGATGAGCTCCTCGCGGGCGCCAAGGACATTCTGTCGGCCGCCCTGGTGGTGGGCTTCGCCTCCGGCATCATCGTCCTGCTTCAGGACGGGAAGGGGGTGGACAGCATCCTGCACGCTGTGCAGGAAGGAATGGACGGGAGCGGCCCCATCGGCTCCCTAGCGGCCATGTACGGCATCCAGGCGCTGATTAATTTCCTGATTCCCAGCGCCACGGCCAAGGCGGCCATCACCATCCCCATCATGGCCCCTTTTGCCGATCTGGTGGGCGTCTCGCGCCAGGCTATGGTGCTGGCGTTCCAGTTCGGCGACGGCTTTACCAATATGCTCACGCCCACTTCCGGCGTGCTGATGGCGGCGTTGGCTATGGCCCGTATTCCTTACGAGAAATGGGTGAAATGGGTATGGAAGATGGTGGTGGTCCTGCTGGTTATCGGCCTTCTGCTGCTTCTGCCCACGGTTTTGTGGCCCATTGTCGGATTTTAAAAGGTAACTATGAAAAGAATCGTTTTATTCTCTTTGTTGGTATTAGCGCTTACGGCCTGCCAGCAAAACCAGTATCAGATTGAGGGCGTTTGGAACGCAGAGAACGGCACCCCGGTCTGGCTCATTGATATGCAAGTGAAGGATACCCTGGCACAGGCAACTGTGCAGGATGGGCATTTCTCCTTCAAGGGAAACACCCAGGAGCCGTTTTTCGCCTATGTGGGTAACGGGAAGCAGCGTGTTCACCTGATTCTGGAGCCCGGCGTGGCTACGGTGGATATCAACGAGCGGGTGGCCTCCGGTATGCCCATGGATGAGGCCTATAATGCCTTCCACCGGCGTTTCTACGGCTATGGCCGGGACCAGCGGGAACAGAAAGTGGCGCTGGCCGATTCCGTGGTGCGTGCTAATTCCGACAATTTGGTTGGCGCCCTGGCGCTGGAGGACCTCTTCCATGTGGATCAGGCGCGTTTCGAGGAGTTATATAACCTTGTTTCGGCTAAGAATCAGGAGTTTTACCTGGTGCAATCGGCCTATCAGGCCCTGCAGTTGCAGCAGCGGACGGGGGAGGGCCAGCCGTTCACGGACTATCTGGTTCCCGGCGGCAACCCGGACGGCTCGGATGTAAGACTCTCGGACTATGTGGGGCGCGGCAAATTCATCCTGCTGGACCACTGGGCTTCCTGGTGCGGCCCCTGCAAAGCCGAAATCCCTTATATCAAGAAAACCTGGGAGGCTTTCCACGGAGACCGTTTTGAAGTGGTGAGCATTGCCGTAAGCGACAAAAGGGTCGATACGGAAAGGGCCCTGCAGCTACTGGATATGCCCTGGCCGCAGATCCTGGACGGACAGAAGATTCCCAAGGAGCTCTACGGAGTGAATGCCATCCCGCACCTGATTCTCTTTGCGCCGGACGGTACCATCCTAAAGCGCGGACTCCGTGGCGATGACATCTACAACACGGTTGCCCAGGTGCTAAAGTAATTTTTCCAGGAGCGGGCCGATATGATCGGCATACCGGACCATCCCTAGGTCGGTGAAATGGACTCCGTCCACAAAGGGCTCTCCGTCGGTACCGGTCATTCCTTCGGCCGGTAGGTAATAGAGATTCTTCTCCCCGGCTTGCAGAAGCAGCTGGAACAGCGCCTTTTGGGCTTCGTTCCGGGAGCGGACTTCTTCGGCAATGGCCTGGTCCACCACGGTGTGTGCGTACTGCGGGTCTTCCACCAGGATAATAGGAACGTCCGGATGGGCGTTGCGCAGGATTCGGAAGAAGTGTTCCCCTTTTTCCGTAATGAGTTCTGCCGGGGCATTGGGAACGTAATCCAGCACAAAAACGGAAGGGGAGGGCACGGAGGCCATCAGTTCCGCAATCTCATAGTCCAGCTTGGCGTTTCCGCTGAAGCCCAGGTTCATCACCGTGACATTGAAGCGGCGGGCCAGGATATTGGTGAAAGCCATGCCGGGCCGGCTGGCGCAGCCGCCCTGGAGGATGCTGGATCCGTACATCACCACGGGCCTTTCGTTGCGCGGGCTTTCCAGTTGTGCTTGCTCCAGGATGTAGCCTTCCGGCACACCCAGTTCCAGGGTCTTCACTTCGTCATAAAGGGAGAGGTACAGCATATATTCCCGCATCTGGGGCTCCATATTGCCCACCAGCCTGCGTTCGTGCTCGGTGGAAATCTTTCCCCAATTGAAGCCGGAACCCACGAACCGCCATTCCCCGTCCAGGAAGGCGTACAGGTCCAGTCCGCCGGTGCCACAGTCGGTCATATGCGGCATATGGAAGCCGGTGTTGGTCCACTTGGCGTAAACATCCGTCGCGTCTGTGCGGAAGCGGATATAGAGCCCGGCGGAATTGCGCGCCAGGTTCCGGATGGGTTCGCGGATACTCTCGATCAGGCTTTCCGGCAGCCGGCGGTATGGATGCTCAGAGGACGCCTGGAAGGCCTGTCCGTAGACCGGGAAATCCGTACTGCTGCGGTACACGATGCCCTCCTGTGCGTGAGCGGAGAGGGTGAAAAGAACGGCCAAGCCGGTGAGGCTCTTAAGGAGTATACTTTTCATAGGACGATTATTGCTGGGATGATTTCCTGCGGTCACGGTATTCGGCCGTGGCGGTAAAGAAGGCGTCGCCGCTGGAATTGAGGGCGGTTTCCACGGAGTCCTGGATGACGCCGATGATGAAGCCCACGGCTACGGCCTGCATGGCTACGTCGTTGCCGATGCCCAGGAAGGAGCAGGCCAGGGGAATCAGGAGCAGGGAACCGCCGGCCACGCCGGAAGCGCCGCAGGCGCCCAGTGTGGCGACGATGCACAGCAGCAGAGCTGCTGGAAAGCTCACTTCCACGCCCAGTGTATGGGCAACGGCCAGGGTCATGACGGTAATGGTGACCGCCGCGCCGTTCATATTGATGGTGGCGCCCAGCGGAATGCTCACGGAGTAGAAATCCTCGTCCAGGCCCAGCTTTTTACACAGCGCCAGGTTAATGGGAATATTGGCGGCCGATGAACGGGTGAAGAAGGCATTGAGACCGCTCTCTTTCAGGCAGGCCCACAGGAGGGGATAGGGATTCCTCCGGGTAACCAGCAGCGACCACAAAGGATTCATTACCATTGTGTTGAACAGCATACAGCCTACCAGCAGGAGCACCAGTTTTCCGTAAATGGTGAAAATCTCCAAACCGCTTTCGGAAACGGCGCTGAACACCAGGCCCATGATGCCGAAAGGGGCGAACTGGATAATCCATTTCACAATAAGGGTCATTACATCGGCCAGATCTCCCACTACCTTGATGGTGACGGGCGACGCCACCAGCTTAAGCCCGACCCCCATAAGGACAGCCCAGAAGAGGATGCCGATGTAGTTGGCCGATGAGATGGAGGCCAGGGGATTGGTGACCATATTGGTGAGGAGGTTCTGAAACACGTCCGTGAGGGCGCTGGGAGCGTTTCCTTCCGCGACATCCTGCAGTTGCAGCGTGATGGGGAAGAGCGTGCTGCCCACTACGGCCACCAGGGCCGCCGTGAGGGTGCTCACCAGATACAGGCCGATGACCGTGCGGAAACGTGATCCCAGTCCGCCGTGCGCCTTGGCGATGGAAGCGGCCACCAGAATGGCCACCAGCACCGGCGCAATGGCTTTCAGGGCGCTCACAAAGATATTCCCCAAAATGCCTATCCACGTCCATCCCGGGACCAGAAGGCCCAGGACGGCGCCAATTACCAAACCGATGAGGATACGAAGAACCAGACTGCTCTGGCTCCATTTCTGGAAAAGGTTACCTGTTTTTTTCATGCTGTACAAAGTTAACGAATAAACCGATAAATGCATTAACTTTGTAACAAATTGTGCCCCGGAAATGATGAAAAGAGCTCTCCTTTCGCTGGCCCTCATGGCCGCTACCGTATGGACCTTCGCCTAGCCCAAAAGCCTTCACCAGCTGCAGCAGGAATTCGTGGACCTGCGTTTTGGGATGTTCGTGCACTTCGGCCTTCCCACTTTCCAGGAGGCCGACTGGACCGATCCGCAATGTCCGCCCGAAGTGTTCAATCCTGAGAAACTGGATACGGACCAGTGGGTACGGGTGGCCAAGAGCGCCGGAGCCAAGTTCATCTGCATCTCGGTGAAACACCACGCGGGTTTCTGTATGTGGGACACGGCCACCACGGATTACAGCGTGATGCATTCGCCCCTGCACCGTGATGTGCTGAAGGAACTGGTGAACTCGCTGCAGAAGGAGGGGATGCAGATCATGTTCCATTTCTCCATCCTGGACACGCACCACGGTATCCGGTCCACCTTGCCGTTCACGCAGGAGAAAACCGCTTTCATTATGGAACAGCTGCGGGAACTCCTGACCGGATATGGCCCGGTGAACACCCTGATGTTCGATGGCTGGGACGCTCCCTGGGGCCGCATATCCTACAGCGACATCTCTTTCCCGCTCCTGTACAATTACGTCAAGAGCCTGCAGCCCAATTGTCTGGTGATGGATCTGAACGGCGCCAAATACCCGCAGGAGGCACTTTTCTACTCGGACATCCGCTGCTATGAGCAGGGCGCCGGGCAGAAGATATCGGCCGATGTGAACCGCCTCCCGGCGATGGCCTGCTATCCGCTCCAGCGCACCTGGTTCTGGAAGGAGGAGTTTCCGACGGCCCCGCTGAAAGACGTGGAGGCCATCGTGCGGGACAATATCATCCCGTATAACCAGGCCTATTGCACCTATATCCTGAATGCCGCCCCGAACCGCGACGGACTCATCGACGACAACGCGGCTGAGGCTATGGCCCGGATCGGCCGCCTGTGGCGCAATACCGGCCACCTGGTGGATGTTCCGGAAGCACCGGCCCCCATCACGGAACTGAATCTGGCGGTGGGCAGGGCCTGCGATTCTTCCTGGTCGGACGATATGATGCTGATGGATTTTGCCAACGACGACAATTTCTCTTCAGCCTGGGTCTCCAGCCCGCAGGTGCGTACGCCCTGGTGGAGTGTGACGTTGGATAAGGACACGCCGGTGGGCTGTGTGGTGGTGACGGAAAGGAAGGCCGGGGGACTGGAGTCCTTCTGCCTGGAAGTGTTGCAGGACGGTGTCTGGACCAGCGTGGAGGCCGGTGAAGACCATTGCGGCCGCGTCCATATCCTCCGCTTCCCCCAGCGTTCCGCCGATGCCGTCCGGCTCCGTTTCCTGAGCTGGAAAGGTGAGCTGGCCATTGCCGAAGTAGGAGTTTATGCCCGTTAGCTTCCTATTCTCGAAAAGAATTCTTATCTTTGTAAGGATGGATTCCAATCTGTAAGAGTATGAATACCCAAGAACCTTTTGTCATCACCATCAGCCGCGAGGTTGGCTCCGGCGGTCATACCATCAGCAGCATCCTGGCCCAGAAACTGGGTGTCCGTTATTGCGACAGGCATCTGCTGGAGTCGCTGGAGAAGCAATTCGGCCTCAGCGTCAGTGCTATCGAAAAACTGAAAAGCGAGAAAAAGAACTGGCTGGCAGATTTCCTGAAGCGTGTTTCGCCCATGCCTTCGGCCAAGGCGTTGGGCCTGGATCCCAAGTATTCGCAGGAATTTCGCGTGAATGTCACCACGGAAGATCTTTTCAAGGCCGAGGTTGATATCCTTCAGGATTTCGCCAAGTTGGGCTCCTGCGTGGTAGCCGGCCGTTCGGGTTTCCATATCTTCAAGGATCATCCCAATAAACGGAACGTGTTCATTACCGCCTCTATGCCCCATCGTATCCAGCGGGTGATGAACAAGCAGAATTTATCGGAAGAAAGCGCCGTGGCCCTCATCAAGAGTATCGACAAGGCCCGCGATAACTATATCCAGCGCTTCGCCGGCGTGAGTCGTTACGATGCCAGAAATTATGACCTGGTCTTAAACGCCGATGGCCGCACCGAAGAAGAGATTGCCAATTACATCATCTCCTATCTGTAGCCTTGGGGCGTCGTTTTCTAATTGCTGTTGCCTGTGTAGCCGTCCTTTCCTGCGGCACGCTCAGACGTACCCCAACCCAGACGAATCTTACCCTGGCCGATAGTCTCTGGACTTTCAGCCAGTCCCGTCCGGATGGGTTCACACTCTATCTGATTACGTGGGAAGAACCTGCTCAGGGCATTTCGGTGGCCTATGAGGAGACCCAGGGCCAGCACAACCGTACCGGTCTGGAATACGTAATCAGTCACGCCCAGTCCCACGAGGGATATGTGGGGGGATGGTTCAACAGCCAGGACAGCCTTTATTATTTCGATAGTGTCCGCTTGTTCCCGGAAGACTCCCTGGCCGCCGCCGTCCGTTTTGGCAAAGCGCATCATCAGGAGGCCATCTATATCCTATCGTCCGGAAAGGAAATCCGTCTGACAGATTAAAAAGCCGCGAAGCGTTTGTCTCCGTTCCCGCTGATGGCCATACATTCCATCTCTACCAGCCAGGCGGGCCGGCAGACGGGTGCCAGGACATAGATGGGGTCCAGCGAGGGACAGCGGCTTTGCAGCACCTTCCGGACGCAGGGATAATCGGCCGCATCTCGCAGATAAACAATGCTATATACGATGTCTTCAAAGCCGGAGCCGGCTTCTTGAAGCAGTGCGTCCACGTTCTCCAGCATTCGTTCCGCCTGCTGCTGGGGGTTGTCTGTGTGGAGTACTTTCCCTTCTTTGTCAATGCTGGCGGTTCCGCTGATCAGGACGTGTTTGCGGTCGCCGTAGGTGACAGCCGTTCCGCGTTCGAAGGTGACGCCATACAAGGCCGTGGGGCTCAGATGGTCGTACGCGTGGAGGTGTTGGATTTGCTCCGCTTGCAGTCCGCGGGCGGCGTAGGCGTCCATACAGACCAGGTTTTGGGGCTGGGCGCTGAAGCCGGCAATGCCCGTGCTGGCAATGAAATGGGTCTGGGGCGTAAGGCCGATCCCGTTGAAATAATCCCTCCTTCCTTTTACCACGCCGCCATAATTCGTGTCCACGTCGCGGACAAAGAGCCAGGTGCGCAGGCAGTAATCGGCCACGTTCATTTCCTTTTCCGCCAGTGCGGCGTCATAGGCTTTGAAAAGGGCGGCCGTCTGGGCCTCGGAACCGCTTTCCGCGGATTTCATCCCGCCCAGCCAACAATGGGTGTAGCCGTTATGCGAAAACAGGCCGTTCTGGCACTCTCCGCCGGAAACGGCATAGATCCAGGCCGCGATTTTGGTTCCGTTCAGCGGGGGCTGGCCGATGATGGAGGTGGCAGCTTCCGGCAGGTCCTGGAGCAGGGTCTCCAGCCGATGGGCCTGGTTGGCTGGGTCGCTCAGGAAGAAGCGGCGCAGAAGGACGGTCTTTCCGGCCGATACATCCTGATAGGCCTTCAGGATGGCTTCGAGCTGGTTTTCAAAGGACAGCGACCCATCCTGCACCTGCAGGGTGGCGTGATATTCAGGAATGCCTTCCGGACGGGCCGGAAAGCGGATCAGACTGGTTTGGACCGAATTCATGTCGGCAAAATTACGCAATTCTTCCCACAATCCCAACCCGTGGCTGTTCCGAGGCGCGTTTTCAAGGATTTTTTGTACATTTGCCATATGAGTGAATATCGGCAAATAGACCTTGGGGAATGGACCCTGGTGGGCGAAGGCTACAACGGACAGGCCTTCATTTCTGCAGCGCATCCCGGCGTGTTGTTGAAACTGGTGCGGCGCGAAATGGGCGCAGCCCACAAGGTGGAACAGGAGTTCCGTGCGGCCCAGGCGGCTGCGGAGGCGGGCCTTCCCACTCCGCAGGTGTATGAGATTGTGCGGGACGGGGAAGACCACGGATACCTGTGCCAGATGATTGAAGGCAAGAAATCTTTCGCCCGCCTGTGTGCCGATGAACCCGCACGGATTCCGGAGTTTGCAGCCCGGATGGCCGAATATGGAAAGGCCCTGCACCGGACGCCCATCCAGACGAATGACGCGGTGCCTAATATGAAAGCCTTGTTGCTAAAGGCTTTGGAAGGTTCTCCGTTGGTAACGGAAGAGCAACGGGAACGCCTGAAGACCCTGGTCTTGGCCATGCCGGATGTCCAGACCTGTCTGCACGGAGACTTCCAGCCGGGGAACCTCATCCTTTCGAAGGGAAGGCACTATTGGATAGACCTGGGCTGGCTGGCGCAGGGTTGGTACATGATGGATCTGGCCCACCTGTTCAAGATGATGGTGGAAGACAGCCTGATTCCTCAGGTACAGGACCTTACTCATATGAGCCGGGAGCAGATGCTGCTTTTCTGGGAGGCTTTTGCCAAGGCCTATACCGGAACCGATGATGTGCCCTCTCTCAACAGGCAACTCCGGCCCTACGCCGCGCTGGATATCGTGCGCACGTTCTATCTCCATTCCTTCAACAACCCGGATTTCATGGCGTTTTTGAAGGGGAAGATAGAGGAGCTTATGATGTTTTAGCCGCCCGGCTTTTACTTACCAGGATAACACCGCCTACGATGGCTGATGCGGCGATTACTTTCTCCCAGGTGAGGTGGTCCAAACCTGCCCAGATGCTCACTGTGGTGGCGATGATGGGGGAAAGGTAATTGTACATGCTCACCAGCGTGGGCCGGATCCGCTTCTGCCCGTAGGGGATCAGATAATAGGCAATGAAGGTGGCAAAGAGAATCAGATAGCCGATTTCCCAGCGCACGGGAACGGGAATGGCTGCATAATCCAACGTGAACAAGCCTTTGGCCGAGAAGGGAAGGGACATGAGCAGCGAGAAAAGGAAAACCCACTTCATAAACGTAACCACGCTGTATTTGGAAACCAGTGGCCGGAAGATTCCCAGATACAGGGAAAACGTGAGGCTGTTCAGCAGCAGCATCAGCACGCCCATGGGCGTTGTGGCGGAAGCGCCACCGGAGTAAACGGAGTTAAAGATAAGAAACAGCACGCCGGCCAGGGCCAGGGTCACGCCTCCGGCTTTTTTCCCCGTAATGGGTTCACCCACGAAGAAGTAGGCGATAATCATGGTGAATACCGGTCCCAGCGTTCCCAGAATGGCAGAATCGATGGCCGTGGCCATGGTGATTCCTATCAGGAAGGTTATCTGCGTAAGGAAGAAGCCCAGGAAAGAGGCCAGTGCAATCCGTCCCATGTCTCCCTTTTCGATGGTTTCCTTGGGCTGGAAAAGCGAAAACAGCCAGAAGAGGGCGGATGCTCCGATGGCCCGGAAAGTAAATAAGACAATCGGCGGAACAGTAGCGGAATTGGCGATATCCTTGCACAGAACCACATTCAGCCCGAATATGGCATATGCTGCTGCAATGGACAAATGTCCCTTTAACTCTTCTGTCACCACTGGTTTCATGGCTGCAAAAATAGTAAAATATATTTTTTTTGCGTAACTTGGCATCCACGATGTTCTTATGACTGAATTCGGCACATGTTTCTTTGAGCAGTATGCTCAAATCTCGCTCTCGGCGCTGCTGGGAAGCGAGTTTGACTCGCTGGTGAACAAGGACAGGCCGGATTTGCAGTCGCCGGATGGGAAGTCCATCGGCATAGAGGTGACACGGGCCATGGAGGAAAGCAAATCGGCCCAGATGGCTTTGCTCAAAGATGTGGCCGGTCTCACGAAAGGGGAGTGCCTGCCGGACATTGACCAGATGCTGGAGTATGGCTACGGCTTCGGCCTGCGGTGTGGAAAATACCTGGGTCTGAAGGAATTCTCTTACTGGTCCATGGCACTGCCCATGCGGCGTATTCTGGAAAGTAAGGTGTCAAAGGTGGGAAACGGCTTCTACGGCCGATTCGACAAGATGGGCCTGTTTGTTTTCTCCCGTGAAAACTTAGACGTTCCGGAAGCCGTCAAGGCCATGAACTATACCCTTTCCCTTCAGAAGTATCAGGATATCCGTTACAACAGGCTGTACATTGCAGATGTGGATGACCTCTTTGTCTGCAACCTGGACGACGGACTGAAGAACGATTCCCGGCTAATCCGTTACCGGATCACCCAGGAACAGCGGCAGTCTTTCTACCGGGAGGCCGTTTTCAGACAAAGCGTTCCGGTTCAGGAAAAGATAAGTGGTATTGAGGGCGATATAGTCACGTGACATATACCAGATGCCCTTGTAGGGGCTGTTGGTTCCCCAGGAATTTTTGACCAGGTAATAGGGCTTTCCTTGTTCGTCCACGGCCTTGCCGAAGATGAGCATCACGTGGTCGTAGGTGAAGGTCCAGTTGTCCCATTGCTGCTGCCGCAGTTCCGGGGTGGGTACAACACCTTCAGGCAAATAGGCCACGGCCTCCTTGCGGTAGAAATCTCCTGACACATCACCGCCCCAGGCTACGGTGTAGCCCGCATCCAGCGCCTTGTCAAGGATTTCCATCAGCTGTTCGATGGGGATGTTGTAACTGGGCTTGAGACGCCACTTGTAAGGGGCTTCGATGACGAACCATTCGTTGAAAGGATGGTGCGTGTAGCTGGTGAGGCTCACATAGTCATCCCAATTGAGTCCCAGGCTCTTGGCAAAAGACTGTGGCGTATAGGTTTTCCCTTCATATACGAAAGTATCTGGGCAAGGGCCCACATAGCGGTTGATGAACGCCTGGACGTCTGCCTGCCATCCGGGCTTGGGCGCTTTCTTTCTGATGGGGGCCTGTTCCTCCGTGGTAAACCGGTTGAGCTCGGGCTTGCCGCCGTCCCAAACGATGCTGCTAATTTCACGCTCCAGTTCCGGGAAAAAGACTTTGAAGTTGGCCAGCGAGTCTCCCGTGAGCGAACCCGGCGCAGGCATAGCTTCTTCCGGGCAGATCCCGTGCCGGCGGATGACTTCAATGACATCGTCGCAGGAACCGCCTTCCGATATCTGGCTGTAGCCGTGCATGCGGACATAGTGCGTGGCGTTGTCCATGTAGTCCTTGTTCACCACGAACATCTCGCACAGGTTATAGGTTTTTCCGGTCAAAAATACAAAAATCTCTGGAAAAGTTGTAAATTAGGGGCTGAAATGAAACTGAATCGGCTCACATCTCTCCTTTTGACCCTGTCCCTTTCTCTCTGGATGGTGGGCTGCGGTGTTTCGTACAGGGCGGCAACGGAATCGAAGACGCCCACGGTGGATAAGATTCAGCAACGGGGAACGCTCCTTGTGGGAACCACCGGAGACTATCGTCCGCTCAGTTACAAGGAGCCCGGGACAGGGGAGTATTGGGGCTTCGACCTGGATGTGGCGGGGGAGATTGCCCGTAAAATGAACGTCTCCATCACCTATGTTCCCACCTCCTGGCCCACGCTCAGTGCCGATGTGCAGAACCCTGCACTGTTTGACTTAGCTATCGGCGGCATTACCGTCACCGATGCCAGAAAGGAAACGATGGATATGTCCGAGGGTTATCTGGACAACGGTAAGACCATCATTTGCCGGAAGGAGGATGCTACCCGGTTCACCTGCCAGGAAGACCTGAATCATCCGGAAGTGCGCGTGATCGTGAACCCCGGCGGCCTCAATGAGAAGTTCGCCCGGGAAAACCTGCCCCATTGTACGCTTATTGTCTTTGACAGGAACGAGGAAATTCCTGACCAGGTGGCCGAAGGCAAGGCCGACGTGATGATTACCGAGATTACGGAAGCTCCCTGGTATGTCCGGAACAACGGCCGCCTGGCTGCTCCGCTTCTGGACAAGCCCTTCACCCATGGTAAGATAGGCATCCTGATGCGGAAAGGGCAGGAAGACCTGCTGGAACTCGTCAACGCTACGTTACGTGAGATGAAGGCCGATGGTTCCCTCAAGGCTCTTCGTGAAAAATTCGGACTTCAACAAAACACTATTATGGATGCTCGCGAATTATTGGAAGGATTAAAGGGCCGGGAAGTGGTTCTATTCGTGGCCGATCAAGATGAATTATCGCCTTCCGAGGTTCCTTTCCCCGTGGTATTTACAGGGATGGGCAAGATGCGTATGTTCAACGCCCTGGTCACCTGGTATGAGAACAGGACAGACAAGAGTAAGCCGGTCATCCTGAACATCGGCAGTGCCGGGTCGGCGAAGTATCCCATCGGCACCATTGTCAACTGCACCCATTTCATCAATGGCGGCTCTGAACTGGTTTATGACTGCATTGACACCCCTGGTGACGGCTGCTCGGTCTTTTCAGGAGATTATTTCATGAGCACCCAGACCTTCAGTCCGGAGCAGGTCAAGGAACTGTCGCAGAAGTACGACCTCTTTGATATGGAGGCCTATGCCGCGGCGCAGTTCTGCAAGATGCATAATCTGGAGTTCCATTGTCTCAAGGCCGTCTCCGACAATCTGGACGGGAATCTTAAGGACTGGCGCGCCATCCTGGCGGATATCCGTGTCCAGTTCACAGAACTGTTGAATTCTTGTGCCCAATGAAACCGTCTTTTTGGTACGATAGTTGTCTATTTGCCTGGCATTTTAAACTATGCGTGTAGTGATTCAAAGGGTCGCATCGGCCTCCGTCACCATCGACGGAGTGGTCAAGTCGTCCATTGGTCCCGGGCTGCTGATCCTGTTGGGGATCGGCCACGAAGATGATGAGACGGACATCGACTATCTGGTGAAGAAAGCGGCTGCGCTGCGTATCTTCAATGACCAGGACGGTGTAATGAACCGCAGCGTAGTGGATACTTACGGAGATGTGATGGTGGTGAGCCAGTTTACGCTGATGGCGTCCACCAAAAAGGGCAACCGGCCATCCTACATTGAAGCTGCCGGTCACCAGAAGGCTGTGCCGCTGTATGAGGAGTTCTGCCGCCGGATGTCGGCTGCCATCGGCAAACCCGTCGGGACCGGGGAGTTCGGGGCCGATATGAAAGTGGCCCTGGTGAACGACGGGCCGGTGACCATTTGTATGGATTCCAAGAATAAGTGATAGCGATGGAATACTTGTCCAAACAACGATACGACGAGCTCGCAGCCGAGTTGAAGCATCTTATCGAAGATGTTTACCCCAAGGCCGCAGAAGATCTTGCGGAAATGAGCGCCCAGGGGGACCGGAGCGATAATGCGGGATACCGCGAGGCAAGGCGTATCCAGGGGAAGACCATCAGCCGTATCCGTTTCCTGCAGAAGGTCCTGGAGCATTCCCGCGTCATCAATCCGGACGTCCTTCCCAAAGACCGGGTCAGTCTTTTGAGCCGGGTTGAATTCACCAACCTCTCCACGAACACCCGTATGACTTTCCAAATCGTCAGCCCCCACGAGATGGATCTGGAGGCCGGCAAGATTTCCCTGCAATCCCCGATCGGCACCGCCCTGATGGGCAAGAAAGTTGGGGAAATCGCCGAGGCTCAGGCCCCTTCCGGAACCCTGCGGCTTAGAATCGAAAACATAACTTTTGAGTGAGAACAGGTATTATCGTCATACTGGCCGGGACCTTGCTGAGTGTCCTGTATGTCACGTGGCACCTTTGGCGCATCACGCCGGGCAGCTGGGTGGCCAAACTGGCGGTTTCCGCATTATTCCTTCTCTGGATGGCTGCTGCATTCGCCAGTATGCTGCTCCGCGATAAAGCTTCCATTGCCACCATCACCACCCTCTACGAACTGGGACACCCTTGGATGATTGCGTTCCTGTATCTTTTGATCACCTTCATCCTGGCCGATATCGGCGTTCTTGTCCGGCTCATCCCAAAAGAATGGCTCACGGGCAATGCCGTTTCTATGGCCAGTATTCTTGGTGTGATTGCCGTTGTGCTCATAGCCGGCGGTATCCATTACAAGCATAAATACCGTGAAGAACTGATTGTCCGGACCGAAAAACCGCTGGACAGGCCCCTGACCGTTGTCTTCGCCAGCGACCTGCATATCGGTTACAGCAACCGAAAGGCCGAACTGGCCCGCTGGATGGACCTGATCAATGCCGAAAAACCGGACCTTGTGCTCTTTGGCGGCGATATTGTGGATATTCAGCTCCGGCCCCTGGTGGAAGGAAACTATGCCGAGGAATTCCGCCGCCTGGCCGCTCCGGCTTTCACGGTTCTGGGCAACCACGAGTATATTGGCGGAGACGAAGATGCGGAACGCTTCCTGCAAGATGCCGGCATCGGCCTGTTGCGGGATTCCGTGGTTCAAGTGGAGGGAATTACCATTATCGGCCGGGACGACAGGAGCAATGCCGATCGGAAGCCGCTTTCGGAGCTGGCCGATTCTCTATCGGGTTTCAGTATTCTGCTGGATCACCAGCCTTATCAGCTGGAAGAGGCACAGGAGGCCGGAATTGATTTCCAGTTCAGCGGGCACACGCACCGGGGGCAGGTATGGCCCCTGAGCTGGCTGACGGATGCTATGTATGAAAAGTCCTGGGGATATCACCGGCGCGGCGAAACGCAGTATTACGTGAGTTCCGGACTGGGCATCTGGGGACCCAAAATCCGTATCGGCACCCGCTCAGAGTATCTGGTGCTGCGTATTGAGCCGAAATAAGCAATTAGACGTTACACGAAGGAAGGGAAAGCCTTGAATATGGTTAGAAGAGAGATCAGTTCGTCTTTTAAACCATGCCGCACGAAATTCTTCATCTCGCCTTCGGTGAGCTCGCCCATACCGCTGATTAAAGTCTTTTCCGAGATATCCTGAACACTTGCGATGCATTTGTCCAGGTATTCTTCTATGGGCATTCCCATACGGGATTCCACGATTTCTTTATTGATGGATGTCCTTTCCTTCAGGAAGAACCAGCAGTCGAATACGTCTCGGCTGGTGATCTCGGTGCGGTCAAGGAGGGCGCATAGCTTGTGGGCAAACATATCTTCCTTCACCATAACACGCATTTGGAGGCCAAGATAGTTCCGGATTTCATAATGATTGTTATATAGCCGGTTGGATATCTCAATCTTAAGCTTCCGTTCGCCGATACCGTAATCAAGCACGATGATGATGCCGTAGTGTTTGATTGCCTCGTCGTGGATCTTGCCGTATTTCAGGACAATCTTACGGACTCGCTCATAGACTTCGGTTTCCTTTTCCGGATCCAGCAGGTTGAAGTCCAGGTCCGTTGAGAAGCGCGGCAGGTTGTGAAAGAACATCGTAGCGGTACCACCCTTGAATGCCAGAACAGAGGAGAGCAGCGCATCGGAGAAGATGTCCTTCAACAGCTGCAACATAAAGAATTTGTGTTTGTTCGTATCCATTATCGAAGAATCTTTGCAACCCGCTGCTCAAGCGTTTTACAATTGTAGATGGGAAGAAGAGCAAGCACCTGCTGTTTGTCCAGAGAGGAAGGATTGTCGAAATAGTAATTACTGTCCAGGTACAAAATATCCAGGAAGGCTCTTTCCGGAGACGCGATATTGACATTGCCTTCACAGATGATACCTGTCGTATCAATCAGGATTTCTCCCTTGATTTTCCGATACCGGTAAACCTTCCCGTCGATTTCAACGCTCCTGCTCAGATTCCCTACAGAGGTAATCTCATCGCTGTACTGGAAGATAATTCCGGCCCGCTGCAGCACGTACTCCAGAGAGATGTATGATGGCGTATAGAGAAGGCAGGCAAGCTCCTTCTTATCATAACCGGGCTTGGCGTAGATTCCCTTCCGGGGATTGAGGATTTCGCCCTTTTTGACATAGCCGATTATCCTGCTCTTCACGATGTCCCGGTTCAGCCCCTGGCCATAAGCCATAGCGATTCCCTGCATAGTGAAAACACTTGCTTTGTCTTTGTAAAGATCCAGAAGAAGTTGATTTTGTAAACTCATAGTAGCGTAGCGCATTACTTTCAGTTCACAAAAGTACAAAATGATATCGAAAACTACAAATTATCTTACGCTAAACCCTTCCGGCAGGCACACGTTTTCCAGGCCGATGGCATTGGCAAAGAGGGGAGCGATCTCCTTCTCTTTAAAGCCTGCTATGCCGCAGCCGATACGCGTTACATAGAAGAACAGTTCGGGGTGCTCGCGAGCGAAGGAAATGAAATCGTCCACGTACGGCTTAATGGTTTCCACGCCGCCCTGCATAGTGGGAATGGCATAGCTTTGGCCGCGTAAGCCCACACCGCAGCCCAGCATGGCGCCAAACTTCTGAAAAGCCACCCACGCAGCGCCGCCGCCGTGCATACCTTCCAGGTTGCTGCCAAAAACAAACACCTCATCGGCTTTCAATTCACTGATGCGTTCCGGAGTAAATGCCGGCCGTTCAATCCCATTATAAACTCTTGTTTCTTTCATATTTGCGAAGATACAAAAAAATGACGAATATGCCGCCGCCAGAAAGATCTGACGACGGCATTCGTAAAAACTAGCGGCGACCGAAGTAGAACGCCCGGTTGGCCCGGAATTCCTGCCAATCCTTCCTCCGCTCTTCGGCGAAGGGCGCATCCAGCCGATTGAACTCTTCCAGCATATCGTGCCACTTGGGCAGGCGGGCTAATTCCGGATGATCGGCAAGCATATCCAGGCAGAAGGACTTCATGTAGTGATAGCGCTTGGGGAGGATTCCTACCAGGACATAGCCGTATTCGCTGTCAATCTTGAAACGGTCGTCCAGGCACACGCGTGCTCCGTCCACAAAAGCCTTGAAGGCTTCCTGGCGCTTGCCGTGCAGAAGGAGGAATCGGCCATAAGCCTCATAGCTCCGGCTGAGGGCAATCACATCCTGTTCGGTGAGTCGGCCTCGCTCGGGATTCCACCACTCCTCATAGGAAGCCCGAAGGCGCTCAATCTGGTCGATGTAGGGCTGTGCGTATTCGCGGAGCACATCCGGAAGCATCATAACCTGGCCCTTGTCGGTCCAGGCAACTAACTGATAAGCCATAGCATTGTAGTGTTTAGTGGTTCAACTTAGAGTATCAGCGCATTCACGTCCGAAACTCTTTCGATGGTGGCGATATAGTCCCTCACCACCTCGTCCCCGTCTTTTTCCACAATGTGGATTTCCGAGGCTTTATTCAGCGCTTCGATAGTTTCCTGCGACATATTTCTGATGGCGATGCCAGTGAAAAGGCTGAGCATCAGAAGCGCGGTAGGGGAGCCGTCGAAACAGAAAAAAGCACAGTCGGGCTTGCGGGAGCAAGGACCGATGAGGAGCATGAGTTCGCCCTCTTTGTTTTGAAGGATACTGTACATACTACACAACGTATTTCAAAGAACTGCCCGGCCACCCGGTCCTTCGCGTCAGGGTACAATACTCCCTGGGAGGGGACCTTCGTCCGGGTTTGTGAAATACGTGTGCTATGGCATCTGCTTGCAAAGTTACATCTTAAAGACGAACCTGCAAATATTTTCTATCACCCAGATAGATTTTTGTTCCTGAACAGTCTATTTTGTAGATATTCTTTTAAAACGGTTTTTATGGTATCAGACAAGACAACAAAGACCAATCTAATTGAGGCTGATGATGAGTTTGAAATGCTGCTGAACGATTTTATCAAGGATTTCGATGCGGTGGAGGTGAAAAGCGAAGATGATGAAGAGGACGAAGACGAAGTAGAGGATGGTGATCTCTTTAGCGAGATTATGGCCGACCTTGGGCAGAAGCAGGGCTGGGACAATTTCAAGGCCCGAATGCAGGAGATGCTCACTCGCTGCGAAGTGGGCAAGGCCCGAGAAGAAGCGGGCTTTTCTATGAACCCGCCTCGCCTGCACACGGCCCTCATCGGCAACCCCGGAACCGGCAAGACCACGGCGGTGGAACTGATGGCCCGTCTCTATAAGAGCCTAGGCTTGCTGGATACAGACCGGATTTGGACTACTCGCGTTTCCACGCTGGCCACATCCGGCATCAATTCCGAGAACGAGGCTGTCACGGGTGCTGTCAGGGACGCGCTGGGCGGCACGCTGGTCATTGACGGGGCGCACGATTTATTCAAGACCGATAATAAGGGGAATTACGATACGGAAAGCCGTATTGTCCGCGCGCTGGTGGACTGCCTGAACGACCCTAAATACAGTCGCTGGATGCTGGTGCTGGTGGGGGAGCCGGAGGGGATGGAGTCTCTCCTGGCTACCTATCCGGACCTCAAGAAATGCCTTTCCGCCCCCATCTATATGGAGGATTTCCAGCCGGCCGAACTCTTCAGGATGTTTGACCTTTGCTGCTCTGAACGCAAAATTAAACTCTCCGAGGCAGCCCGCCAGAAACTGGAGATGTTCGTCCTGCACAAGTACAACCGCCGCGGCCCCGGCTTTGCCAACGCCTGGCTGGTCCGGACTCTCTTTGACGATGAGATCATCCCGGCTATGTACAACCGCCTGCGGGGCCTGAAGAAGCCTTCCCGGCGTAAGCTGGAGCTGGTTCAGCCGGAGGACATCCCTTCCGTGGGCGAGCAGCCGAATAGCGCGATGGACGAGCTGGACGAACTCATCGGCCTGGCGAAAATCAAGACCAAGGTCCGGGATTATCTTTACGCCGTCCGTCTGGCACAGCGGCGGATGGAGCTGGGACTACCCACCAATATGCCGCGCCTGCATATGGCTTTTCTGGGCAATCCGGGGACCGGTAAGACCACCGTGGCCGAGATTATCGGCCGGGTGTTCGCATCCTGGGGCATTCTCTCCGGCGGCCGTGTGATCCGCACGGAAAAAAGCCAGATGGTGGGCCAGTACATTGGCGAAACGGAGTTCAAGATGACCAACCTCCTGGCCCGTGCCCGCGGCAACATCCTCTTCATTGACGAGGCTTATCAGCTGGTGGAAGGGGGAGAGAGGGACCACGGCCGCATTGTGATGAATTCCCTCCTCACGGAACTGGGGAAGGAAAACCTGGATATGGTGGTGATTCTGGCTGGTTATACCGCGCCGATGAAAAAGCTGCTGGAAAGCAACGAGGGCATTGAAAGCCGATTCCCCAACGTGTTCAACTTCGAGGATTATACCACCGACGAACTGCTGGAAATCGGCAAGTTGATGATCAAAAAGCAGGGTTTCACGCTCACCGACGGTGCGGCCGGGAATATGCGTGTGATTATCCAGGAAGAGTCTGACAAACCGTCGCCGCGCTTTGGAAACGGCCGATTCGTATCCAACCTCCTGCAGAACGAGATTCTGGCCACCCTGGGTGCTCGGACGGCTAAGATGGCCCATCCTACGGCCGAGGACCTCAGTACCATTCTTCCGGAGGATGTGGTGATCGGCAAGGCCCAGAAGGATATGGTCTTTGACGATGTGGCCATCGATGCGGCACTGGCCCGCTTGGACAAGTTGGCCGGACTGGACGGCGTGAAGAAGGCGGTGCACAACTTCGTTCAATCGGCCCGCTACCTGCATTCGATAGGAGAGCCTTACGTGGGCAAGGGCCTGCTGAGCTGGCGCTTTATCGGCAGCAGTGGTACCGGCAAGAGCACGGTGGCCGATATTATGGCGCAGATCCTGCGGGGCATGCGCCTGATTGCCAACAGTCACATTACCCAGATTCGGGGTGAGCGCATCTTCGGCGTTTCGGAGCAGGACTGCGATATGGTGCTGGCCGACGCCGTGAAGAAGGCTTGCAATGGCCTCATTTTCATTGATGTGGACGACCCTAAGTTCAGTAATGGTTATGCCCGCAGCATCGAGCAGATTCGGCTGAAGGTGAAGGAACTCACCGTGGAAGCGGGAGGGGAGTGCGCCCTCATTGTGGCCGAATTGGAGTGCCCCAATGCCCCCGTGACTGAGCAGCTGTACGAGGCCGGCGTATATGAGTTTGACCACACGCTGGTGTTCAAGGATTTCACGCCGGAGGAACTGTACCAGATTCTTTGCCATTGCCTGGGCAAGTATGGCGTGAGTTTCAGCGACAAGGCCGGGAAACATATGCTGGATTACCTGAATCGGATGAGCGCTTCCTTCGGCGCCAATGCCCGCACGATGAAACTCCTGTCGCGGGCCATTTACCAGAAGGTGATTCTGCGGGAAAGCGCCCTTTTGATGACTCCGGATAAACATATTGTGAAACTGGCCGATGTGGAGATGCTCAAGTGGGATGGCAAGAAGGGAAAGATAGGCTTTTGATTTCGCATTACGCGTTTCGCATTTTGCGAAATGAAAATTAATGCTTATATTTGGGCAAATAAACCACATTATGAATCCTTTTTACCTGATTCCGCATACTCCAGAACCCTATTTTTGTGACCGTAAGAAGGAGACGGAAGATATCATTCGTCTTCTTGATAATGGGGCAAACGTGACCCTGATATCGCCTCGCAGATATGGAAAAACCGGCCTGATTTATCACGTATTTGATAAGCTTTCGGAGAGAAAAAAGGCGCCGGAACTGTTTTATGTGGATATCTATTCCACTAATAATGTGGATGATTTCCTGGCTGTTTTTGCCGAATCAATTGCCAGGGTACTGAAGAAGGAATCCCTTGTAAAATCGTTCCTGAATTTTTGGGGGCGCATTCGGCCTATTATCAGTCAGGATCCCTTCAGCGGAGAGCCCAAGTTTTCCTTCACCCTTGACACGGACTCGGATCGTCGCTATTCTTTGAAGGCTTTGCTGGATTACCTGGAGAGTCGGCCTGCCAAAGTGATTGTAGCCATTGACGAATTCCAGCAAATCCGTAACTATGAGGGGATGTCCATGGAAGCGCTCCTCCGGACGTATATTCAACCTCTGATAAATGTACGGTTCATCTTTTCCGGAAGCCGCAAACATGTGATGGCCGATATGTTTACCTCCGAGAAAAGTCCATTCTATGAGAGTGCGGCGCCCTATTCCCTGGATAAGATTGACCGTGAGGTGTATGCAAAGTTCATTACCGAACAGTTCAAAAAACAGAAGAAAAGTATCACGATGGAGGCTGTGGATTACATTCTGGACTGGACCCGCTGCCATACTTTCTATACGCAGTCTTTGTGCAACCGGGTGTTTTCTGCCGCCAAAGAAGAGGCTGGCCTAGTAGATGTTCTGGTAGTTGTCGACTCTATTCTGAAAGAAAGCAGCGATACTTTCTTGGAGCGTCGCGCCCTGCTCACTCCCAAGCAATGGAAGTTCCTTATAGCCATTGCCAGAGAAGGGGAGGTGAGCGAACCCACCAGCGCTGCTTTTTTGCAGAAGTATAGCCTTGGTGCCCCCTCTACTGTCGCGCGGCTCCTGACAGCGCTCACTGAGAAAGAGTTGCTACTGGAGACAAAGACACTGGCAGGGAACTCCTATTGTGTGTATAATGTGTTCTTCTCCAGGTGGTTGGAGAGGTTGTGATTGGTAATGAGATGCCGGAGTTGGAAGGGAGAGGATTGGATTTTGATTTCGCATTTTGCGTTACTTATATTTAAATTATTTAGCTTTAAATAATTCAATTATAGATATTGAGAGGGCAATTGTTTTTGTTTCCAACAGACTGCTGGAAAATTGGGTGAAGATGGAGTATTAAAAGCACCTATATATGAATACATTTCTTTACATTCTGCCCCTTGCCGATAATTCCGGTCAATGGCAAGTGAGTCTAGCTGTTATAACACTTATTGCGGGAGCTGCCGCTGTTGTTTTCGAGGCCATTAGAACATGGAATAATCGTTTCGATCAATGTGCCGATAAAATCAATGACGCCAACAATGAGATGGCTCAACTTTCTTCTGCAGTTCAGCTTCGTTACTACATTAACCGGAGATACTTTCTTTTCTTCTCTCATTCAAAAGAAGCAATCAGTATCATTTGCACGGCCCTAAAGCATCGTAAGGCAGGACGTCTTCAGAAAACGCTGGGAGATAGTTTGTCGTACGTCAAACACGCAAACGGACTTGACCTTCAGGAAACAAACCTCCACTTTATAAGCATCAAGCCCAAGAATCGGATAAAATATGAGATAAACGGGAAAAAGAGGTACAATTCAAGATGTATAGATCTCCGAAGTGCTGATTTATATCGGGCCGATGCCTCTGAGAGCACTATCTGCAATGTGAATTTTGACAGAGCAGTTTTCTATGATACACTACTCTATGGGACATCATTCCACAATTGCTCTTTTCGCGGAGCAACTTTTTATGAATCGGATCTTCGTGAAGTCAAGTTTTACGCATGCGACTTGACCGGGGCGAATTTTGATGGAGCCAAGCGTCTATCCCAAGCATTCGTATCTGAAAAGGAGAAAGTGGAGAAAGCACCTAAAGAACAACTTCTCCTTTATCTTGACAAGGACGGGATCTTCGGTCATAAACGGGAAGAAATCGTATATGCAGACAAGGGGCGGAATATGAAAGTCTTTCTCAGTAAGCTGGGCAGCATGGATATTCAGAAAAACATGGATCGAATGGCAATTCAGAACGACTTCGAAACAAACTACGCGATATCCTTTGACTGCATTGAGCGGAACGAATACAGGGATTCTGGCCAGTTGAACATGATTCAAGATACTATGTCGCACTGTAGCGGCGTTGTTGTGTTGGCATTTGCTCATATGAAAGTGCTCTCTGGTGAAATACGTAAACCAAAAGAGGACCAGATGGAGTCGCTAAGCAATGCACTTTGTCCCTCTCCGTGGATGCAGATTGAGACGGCATTTGCCCGTTCTCTTGGTCTTCCTTGCTTAATTATCTCTGAGGATGATGGGCTGCTAAGAAATGGGATTTTTGATGAGGCTGTTGTGCAGAACGATCCGAGCATGTTTTTTGTTAAATTCTCGAATGGTGGATTTGGCAATGAAGATCGGTTGATTGTCAAAGAGTGGGTCCGGGCTGTTGAAGCGTCTAAAAACTAATAGATAACAACAATAATGAGGAAGAAGGAGGATGTGGAGACATTCAAGTTGGATGGGAAGAAGGGGAAGATAGGGTTTTAAGACTAATAAAACGAAATATGATGAAACGCATATTTATCACTCTTATTGCTATCCTTAGCATTGGCTTTAAGACTGGGGCTCAAGCGCCGCAAGTCCCCGTCGATTCAACCAATATCCAGATTCTTAACGAGTTGCGTGAAATTAAGGTTATCCAGGATTCGACATTCAAGCAAAGGCAGGAGGCCATTGCCAATAGACAAAGAAATGCATCAAAAGATGGCGATACTACTAATGTTAAATCTGACGTCGATTTATTGTCAATCATTGAAAGTAATACTCACCAACATCCCAAGAAGGATGGTTGGAATCTATATGGATGGGTCGCTTTCATCGTCGCTTTAATTTCACTTATTGTAGCAGGAATCACCCTATGGGCTCAAAAACAGACTGAAAAGCACACACAAAATGCGCCTATCTCAGCCCAAATCGGCCAGTTCAAAGATTTAACAAGGCATTTGTATAGGAATTTAGTATGTACAAGTGCCGCAATTGCCAGTTATAGAAACAAGAATAATAAATTGCCCAATAGGGCTGAAACGGATACTAAATACGAGGCTTATCCTTCTGAGAGCAACTTTAATAAGCTCAAGACTATGCCGGACGATGTCATTCTAGACATTGATGTTGACGAAAGGACTTATGAGCATTTACATGAACTTCGGGTGTTGCTACGTAATTACAACATTGAAGTAGATGTCGCATCCAGCCATATTTCTAATCCTACAGTATGGGATAAAGCAATAAAACAAGATTTTGATAATCTTTTATTTAAACCGCTTCATTTGGTAAAAGCTGCTTTTGAACCGGAATCTTTATTGATGTCGGCGGATAGCGGTCTTTTGTCTCTTCCCGACAGAAGTATTATGATACTGATAGAAGAACACTTTGAGAAACTTATGAGTAAGAGTAATTTTAATTCTTTGGGAGGGAATTGCGCTCAAGAGTATCTCAAATCTTTCTTCGGACCGGTGCAAGGAACGAAATTCACCGCATCGTCGAAGAATGCCATTGTGCAATCAGCAAAAGATGCATACAAGACTATGATTGACTCAAAGAATAGTCTCTGGCGTTCACTGAATAATTTGGCCCAGTCTGGTTTGGAATTGTATGGCTCAAGTATTACAACCAAATCTGGAAAAGACTATTTGGTCTCTATCAGTAAAGAATCTTTTATTAATTATCTTGAATCGCGCAATGCTGAAATCTGTTCTGACATCAATAAACTAATTAAACAAAACAAATGTAAGCTATTCTGGGCTAAATTATTTGCTGCCATTTGGCTGTTCAATCGCGAAAAGTATAAAAGAGAGGTTAAGGTACTAAATGCGTCTTCAGGAAAACTTGAAAAGCAACTTAAGTCGCTTCAGGAAAAGAAGCTCGTGAAATTTGTCAATGCTTTATCCTCAGTACCGACTGAGGACGGATACAAATCGTTTTCTGAAATGGAACCCGTCAATTATGATGTAAAGAAGAAGGAAAACGTTTCTTATGAGGAACTGTACAATTCAATAAAGCCATATTTGGCATTTATAAATCAAGATGTTTGGATGTTTAATGATATGCTGTATGTTATGCTCGCCGTTGACGCGTCAATTGAGGTCAACAGAATAGGGATGGTAAACTATGAGTAAATTTTATCTCCATTTTTTTCTTCTCTTTCTTATTCTCGGGTGCAGTCATAGGAATGACACATATACGATTCTCGTCTCCATGGATGCCTTCCGCTGGGACTACCCGGATGTGGTAGATACTCCTGGACTGAATGGGATTGCAGCCGATGGCGTTCGCTGCGTTATGGAGCCGTCATATCCATCATCCACATTCCCGAACCATTACACCATCGCAACTGGCCTTGTTCCGGATCACAATGGAATTGTCAATGGCTCATTCTGGAATCCGGACACCCAAGAGACCTTTTCAATGGGAGATAGCCTGACACGCTATAACCCGGAATACTATCTTGGAGAGCCCATTTGGGTAACGGCGGAAAAGGCCGGCGTCAAGACAGCAAGTATTTATTGGGTAGGTTCAGACGTTCCCATTCAAGGAATCCTCCCGACATACGCTTATCCCTGGTATGAGAAACAGCATCTAACGTTTGAGGAGCGTGCTGATGAAACCGTCCGGTTGTTATCACTTCCAAAGAAGGAACGTCCTCGGCTGGTTATGATCTATTTTGACGAACCGGATGAGACCAGTCATAACTATGGCCCCTTTGCCCCAGAAACGCAGGCCGTCATTCACCGGCTCGATTCAATTGTCGGCAATATGTATCGTCAGCTAAGAGCGCTTCCGCATGGAGACAAAATAAACATTATCGTAACCGCCGCTGATCATGGAATGACTGAGATCAGCAACGATAGGTTTATTGATTGGGATGATTATCTAAAGCCGTCTTGGTATGAGCACATTATCGGAACAAACCCAACCAACATATACGCCAAGGATAATTGCATTGATTCAATCTTGGTTGCTCTTAATGGAGTAGAACACATCAGTGTCTGGAAACATGGCGAGATCCCGGAAGAGCTGAATTACGGGACTTCTAATAGGTGTGGCGATGTTATTGTTGCTCCTGAACTCGGGTGGCAGTTCGCCGCTAATCCCAAAAACAAAGCGGGCGCACATGGCTATTCTCCCAAGGAGAAGGATATGCAAGTAGCTTTTGTTGCCTCTGGTCCGTATTTCAAGAAAGGTTTTATTCTAGATGATTCGCAATTAAAGAATGTAGACATTTATCCTCTTCTTGCTGATATTCTTCGTGTCAAGGCATATGATAATGATGGCCATCTGCATAGCATTAGCGTTATAAGCAAACGTAATTAATTGCCTAAGAAAATGGAACATAGTATTAAATCCAGAGCGTTCTTTGTGGGTAATTTACCTCACAAGGTTAAGTATGAGAAAATCACTAACACCTTTGGCTCTCCTGTTATAGAGAATGCTGAAGATTATGATTTCTTGTGCTCATATTTTCATAAAAGTCATGTGGATGCGATGATTGAAGCAGAAAGCCAAAAGCGTCCTAAGTTTTTGAATGCAGTTCATCATTTTTATCTCGATATAAATAAGAGTCTGCCGATATCCTTTTTTGACTCAAAGACCGGACGACTAGATGTTTTAGAGGAATATAAGATGACTCTTAAAGGGTTACATGTTTATTGTTTTCCTCTTGATATTACGCTATTAGCACTTGAGATAGATGATAGTGGTTCATCGCTTGATGATTTAACACTTGCCCATGCACGGATAAGGGAACTACCCTCTAAATGGGAAGAGTTTCCAGTTGTGTTTACCGATGCTCTAAAGCCGATTAAAGATTTAGTCCCGAACGGGAATGTCAAGGATTTGGTCACGCGTGGGAATAAGCTAAAAATCTTCCAAATTGTCCTGGTGGAGTCCTCTGACTGGACGGAAGAACACCTATATGAAATAGCAACATGCTCCCCGATTAATATTGTAGGAACATCTCATATCCAAGCCCCTTCTGATGAGTATTTTAACTCAATGATTGAAAATAACACTATGGCTCCTTTCAAAGACTGGAAATCAATGTCTTTGCGAGATAGTTTCACAGCTCTTTTTAAAGAAGAAAGAAGTTTTGATGAGATAAAATGGATAAATAGTTATTATCGGCTAATTTATCTTCGTGTCCTAGTCCAGAAGACGTTTCTTTCCAGCAAAAATGTTCAATACAGATTGAATCAGTCAAGTAGTCATTTGATGCGTGACCTAACTCGAATGGAGCAGTATTATTTTTACGATAATATATCATACAATTTCTTGCCGGATTTGCTTAACATTCACATGGAGGAAGGTTTGGGAATCAATAATGAAAGAGCAGAATTGTCTGCACAGATAAAAGAAAGCGAGAGTAAGAATAATAATACATTAACAGGAATCGTGTCCGCCTTTGCGGTTTTCTCCATAGCATATGATTTTTATGGCATACTCAAGGCCATCACTTCCAGCGAATCACCCATTATGCCTTTTGTAATAGGTCTTATTGCTTCATTGTCAATTTTATATATCATAGTTCATTTGTCAAGAAGGCGTTAGCATGATTTCGTTTATTATTCCACAAGGGCATATTATCCGTCATTTCCCTGGAAGTCAAGAAACAGGATCGGTGTTCTATGTTAAAACACCTGTTGAACTTTTGACATACGCAGCCACCACCTTCCCGAAAGTGTTTAAGGAGTCAATTCCCGATAAAAAGGACGGAAGAAAGCGGCTCACTTTTGTGTCTGAAAACGAAGTTGGACTTTATAATGTTGTTCATATATCAAGTTTGACAGATGAGGAAAAAGCTTCTCTTGTGTATGAGAATCGGGATGGTTTCATGTCCAAGGTTGTCTTTACAGAAAGGACATTCCCGACCAAGGAGTTCCATATTATACTTGATGAAAACAATACAGTAATTACTATGTTCCCGGGGCCTATGGCTCCGCCTTTCCCAAAAGAAGGTGAAGAATCTGATTTCTGGGACAATCATGTGTTTGTCAAAACTCAAGAGACTAGATAAATAGTTTCTACTTAATCAATCAGCCAATGAGTGCCCTGAGGCAGTTTTGCAATGTAATTAAAAGTGAAAAGGCTTGGATAGAAACAAAAAAAAACAGATATTTGCGAAAAACAATTCTAAAACTGTATCTGAGTGTTTACAAGGCGTTTTTATGGTGGAATAAAGGGACAGCTTATGTATTCAATTGAAACAGATGCGGTTTTAGAAGCCCTTATTTGAGAGGGTATGGAAACTTTTACACGCGTTTGAATCGAAATATCCGTCTTGTTTTAGAAGCCCTTATTTGAGAGGGTATGGAAACTACCATCAAAAGTGTGCACGATTTTGGTCGTACGTTTTAGAAGCCCTTATTTGAGAGGGTATGGAAACTTCTTTGGTGTAGGTCTGATCCGAGAGAGACATAGTTTTAGAAGCCCTTATTTGAGAGGGTATGGAAACTTTAGAGAGAGGAACAGACGCATTGCAAGCTCGAAGTTTTAGAAGCCCTCATTTGAGAGGGTATGGAAACTAGTCACATCGCTTGCGGAAACGCCCTTAACCTCGTTTTAGAAGCCCTTATTTGAGAGGGTATGGAAACTTAGACACCGCCCATAGGATAGCCGCCGTAAGTTTTAGAAGCCCTTATTTGAGAGGGTATGGAAACTTTGGAGTAAACAACGCTGGCCTCCTGATTTGAGAAGGTATTGAGACTAAGATTCATCTGTCTAAGGCGCTTAAATTGCGCTATTTGAAAAGGAATTGCTATCTTTGGTAAAATAACCAGATAGCAATTCCTTTTTATGGCACAAACACGGTGGAAACAAAGCAAAACGCCGGCGATTAAACCGGTAATGGCTGCCTATTTGAACATGGCCCGTCACAACATGTATAGAGTCATGCTCCACATTTCAAGGCAGATGCAAATTGTTGAAAACAAAGAAGAAGCAGAAATTGCGGCCTTTTCAGTTTGGCAAAAATTGTCTTCCGGAACGCCAACAGAGCAAATGAAGATGATTAAGTTGCTTCAAAGACATTTCCCTGTTTTGAAGCCAGTATTTGATGTGGAGAAAAAGAAAAGCGAGGAGAATGTAGCTGTTTCAGCATCACCCAAGGAGATAAAGCGTATTTTCACGACATTTCTGACAGCCTTAAATCGGCTTAGGAACGAGTATAGTCATTATTCTCCCGAGCCTCGTAAAACGGAAGGAGAAGAAAAACTGATTGCTTACTTGTATCGGTGTATGGACGGATCGGCAAGAGAAGTTCGCAATCGTTTTTCCCTGACAGTCAAAGATCCCAAAGGCGCAAAGGAGACTGCGAAGGTCTTGGAGGTTAATAAAGCCGTGTTTGATATTTTCCAAGATGCGTTCAGGAAAGAAAAGGTAAAAGCTCTTGATAAAAGCGGAAAGGTCATAAAAGATAATAAAGGGAGGACTCAGTTCGAGTTCAGGGACAAGGAAGACTATTATTACGCCTTGAAAGACGCAAATACTGCTCTCTCGGATATGGGAATTGTCTTTTTCACATGCCTGTTCTTGGAAAAGCGCTATGCTGCCATGTTCCTTGATGCCATCAAGCCATGGCCCCAGGATTTCAACGAGATAGAAAGGAAAGCTGTTCTCGAAGTTTTCACCGTATATCATATTCATTTGCCTAAAGAGAAGTATGATTCTACCCGTCCTGAATATGCTCTGGGGCTTGATATGCTCAATGAGCTTCAAAAGTGTCCAAAGGAACTATTTGATATCCTGTCGGCCAAAAGTCGGGATGCACTCAGTGTTGATATTAAAGCAGACAGACCTGATGTCGTCAAGGATGACGGCGTAACCGTAAAAGACGGGAAGGTCCAGATGCGGCGCGTGCGGGATAGATTTGCTCCACTTGCTCTCCAATATCTGGATAGTCAAAAGGCATTCAACGATATACGTTTCATGGTACGTCTTGGCCATTATCGTTTCAAGTTTTATAAGAAACAATGCGTTGCAGATAATGCTCCTGACACGCTCCGCGTTCTACAAAAAGAAATCAATGGCTTCGGTAGATTAGACGAAATGGAGGCTGCCAGAAAGAAAAACTACACGCCTCTTTTCAAAGCCACATGTGTCAAAACGAATGATAAAGGTATCGAGGTTCATGAGCTGGTCCCTGATGCCCCCGATTCTGCTCCGTATATCACGGATACAAAAGCCCATTACTTAATAGATAATAACAGAGTTGGCTTGCGGATAGATAATCCATCATTCTTGCCTTCTCTGCGAGGTGAGAAAGGCGCTCCCATTCAATCTGCCGGGGACATCTCTTTATTGTCACCGCAGGCATGGTTAAGTACTTACGAATTGCCGGGGCTAGTATTTTATCAGTACCTGTATGATACCTATGATGGTCATGGCAAGCATCTTCCCAGTGCAGAAGAAATAATCAAGTCATATATTTTAGCCTATAAGAGATTATTCGTTGATCTCGGTGAAGGGTCTTTTGATGGATGGGATGAATATGCATATGCTCCTCTGACGCTAGGAGATCTCCCCCAAAAAATAAAAGGATTCATCCTTCATCCGTCTGCTACTATCGACCCGCGTTTTCAAGATAAAGCGAACAATAGAATAGATGATATGATTAAGCGGACAGAAGCCGAAATCGCGGGTTTTGACACAAAAATGAAGAAACTGTCAGACAAGAGTAATAAGCTTGGGAAAAAGAAATACGTGGATTTACGGCCCGGCTCCATCGCATCACGCCTAGTGAGAGATATTCTTTTCTTTACCCCTGTTTCCGAAGAAAAGGCAAAGATAACATCGGCTAACTTTAATTCTTTGCAGAGTGCTTTGGCCTTATCTGAACTTGGAACGAATCGGATTAAAGATATTCTGAGAGGCTTGAATCATCCTTTTGTGATGGAGGCTTTGGCTGAATATCGTATTGAGGATTTCAAGTTATTTAATTTCTGGAAAGTATATCTCAAAAAACGCCTGAATTATCTTAAAGGGCTCAATAGGAAGCAACTGGAAGCCGTGCCGTTTTTACATTCATCCAGAACCCGTTGGCAGAAACGGGATGAAAAATATATTAAGTTACTGGCTGGTCGGTATGAACAATTTGAATTGCCTCGCTCTCTCTTCACCGCCCCAACTCGCGTCCTTCTTGATGAAGCGGCGCTTCACTTTGAGTCTGGTAGTGACCGCGATTTGAGTATGGGAAATGTTATCAATCTGTATATTAGCAAGGTTCTTTCTGACAACAATCAGCCTTTTTACCGTTGGGAGAGACATTATGATGTTTTCGATATGCTTGAAGGTATAAAATCCGGCAATAGTCTTGTCCATCAGTTTTTAAAGCCCGAGCAACTTGCCAAGAAGATGAGAGAGCGGAAAACGCTGAAGCCGAGCCTCTATATGTGCGAAAAGGCCGTGAATTCGGTAAATCAGAATTTGAAAAAAGGAGAGCGGCGATTAAATATACATTCATCGACTGACTTGAAGGATTCTCGTGTAATAGCGGTGGCAAAGGAGAACCTAAAAAAGGCTTATCAAGATTATGATGATAACGAACGTATTCTCCGTCGTTTCGCAATCCAGGACAAGGTGATGTATTTGATGGCCAAGAGTATTCTTCTGGGAATTGAAGGAATTGAAATGGGAAGTCTGGATAGATTCAAGCTGAAGGATATATTGCCAGGAAAAAACAATACCATCCTGGACATTCTTGTCCCGTTTAGTATAGTCCTGGAAATAGATGGTATTAAGGTATTGATTCGTCAAAAGGAAAAGGTGAAAATCAAGCGTTACGGTGAGTTCTTCCGATACAACACTGACACGCGTCTTCGTTCACTGCTACCTCTTTTAGGGAAAACCCTCGGTGCCGATGCCGAGATTAATGTTGAACTTGACAGGGAGACCCTCGAAGAAGAGTTATTTGCATATGACAGGGAAAGAGTTGTCGTAATGAGAATGGTTTTGTCTCTGGAACAGAGTATTTTAAGTCGTTCGACAGGAGATGTTCCTGAAATGGATAGAGAAAATTTCAATAATCTCGTGAGTAAGGTTGGCCATATCCCATATAAGAGTCATGGACAAATCCTCATTAACATCCGTAATTCTTTCTGCCACAACGAGTATGCAAGAGATATTGTTCTCCCGGAGGGAACTCCCTTGCCTCAAGTTGCAGAGACAATAAGTAAACTGTTTGAAACTGAGCGTAAACGTCGACCCAATCAGTGTCAGGAATAAGTATTATTTCTCATGCACGCCCCCATCACAAACGCAGGCAGCGCCCGAGTCCTCGAAGGAAGTGTTTATGTCATCACTTTCTTCGTGTCAGAGGTTGATTGGCCTGCAGGCTATAAGATGGACCTGTTTAAACAGATGAGGGATGCGGAGTCCTGGCTGGAAAGGATGGCCTTGAAATATGGAAAGACCGTGCGCTTTGTAAATGGCGTTCACGGTCTTTTCGAGCCTTTTGAAACGGACATTGTCCCGGACTATGAATCTGGTAATGCTTCAGGAGAAATTGCCACAAAATATCTCTCCCAGATTGGATGCCCGTTGGACGGGTACAAGGAATGGGTGAAAAAGAACAGCGGATGCGACCAGTCCCTGGTCTTCGTCATCGCCAATAAGGAGGGCAGGGGATATGCGAATCCTATTGCTAGCGGAGGTTCAGATAATAACCCGGAAGGTGCCATCCTGTTCCACTCCTACAATGACCCTCTTTATGCCGGCTGCATCATCCATGAGATTCTTCACCTCTTTGGCGCCGTGGACCTCTACCAGGTTACTTCTGAAATGGCCGAGATAGATTCGAAGATAGACAAGATGTTCCCTAAAGAGGTCATGCATCGGTCCCGTTTCCCGTTGAAGGAACTCCAGATGTCGCCCCTTACCGCCTGGCTGGTGGGGCTGACAGACAAACAGGAAGACTGGTTCAAAGATTATTTATAGCTTTACTGATAGATTTTTGTTTTTTATCTATCTTTGTTATTAGGTATTCATTAATCCTATAAACCGGAAGATGAGACGATTCGGGTTGCTCTTTGTATATGTGTTTGTGCCATTTGTCGTGTTGGCACAGGGGCATCGCGGAGTGGACGAACCTCCTTTAAATATGTCGCAGTTGGAAATGCCAGTTATCCGAAGTGCGGATATAGTCTTGGTATATGATGGATTTGTTGTTGGATATAACTCTAAATACTTGATTCCTAATTGGGTGGCATATGAGTTGACTGAATCTGAAGTGGCTGGTCAGGTCCCAAGGGCGAAGGGGTTTAGTATGGATCCGGACTATAAGGATTCCCAGGCAATGAGGGAGGATTATAGTAACTCGGGTTGGGATAAGGGACATATGGCTCCCTCGGCCGATATGAAATGGTCCCCGAAAGCCATGTATGAGAGTTTTTACTTGACGAACATCTGTCCCCAGAATCATGATTTGAACGGGAAAGACTGGCACACACTCGAGAAATATGTACGTGACTGGGCGCTTAAATATGGTACCGTCTGGGTTGTTTGCGGCCCCTATGTTTCTACCAACACGTATGGCACTATTGGAGAGCAACAAGTTACGGTCCCAGATGGTTTTTTCAAGGCTGTGTTACGAAAAGAGGGGAATGATTACAAGTCTATAGCTTTCCTCTTTGAGAACAGTTCTGCCAGACAACCAGTACAAGGCGCTGTGGTTTCTGTCAATTATGTTGAGGCTTTGCTAGGATTTGATCTTTTTTTCAATTTGAATGATTTGATTGAAGAAACGGTTGAAAGTCAGACGAACTGGGAAGAATGGAATTGAAATGTTTTTAGGATATGAAGAAAAGTTTTAAGGAATTGATTAAGAGCGTTGTCGCATCTTCAATTGCCGCTATAGCGGGAACTCATGGTGCTCAAGCAGCCCCGAACTATGAATTTAAGGATGTGAGCGGTGATTCAATGCATGAATCTGAAAGTATAATTAAGAGGGACCTCAGTCAGAAGCTATTATTAAATATGTCAGCCGACGATGAGTATTTCCTTTCCGGCCATCGTAGTCACAGTTCTCACCGTAGTCATAGTTCACACCGTTCAGGTTCTTCTCACTATTCTTCTTCTCATACATCTCATTATTCTTCATCAAGCACATCAAACACCTCAAGGTCTTCTTCCAGTTCTTCGAAGACGACTAACTCCTCTTCAAGTAACTCTAAAGCCGGTTTGTATTCTTCACCAGCTACTAGTTCGACTTTCGCTTTGGGAGGCCGAACTATCACAAAGGGGATGAGTGGAGAAGATGTGAAAATCTTGGCCGATCTCTTCGTAAAGCTCGACTATATGAACGCGAGCGACATTAAGAAAAATGCCTCTGGTGTTGTCGAGTGCGATGATGTCATGATTAAGGCGGCAAATGCTTATCAAGAAGAGAAGTCTTTTACTGTGGAGGATAAGATTACTAAAGAAACCGCATTGGCTCTGAAATCGGATTCGGAAAAATACAGAAAATTGGGAAGTCGCGTTCTGGTTGCCGGTATGTCAGGAACGGATGTTTCTGAATTAAAGAATATTCTGATAGACAAAGGGGTCTTGAAGGGAAAGAAAAGGGGAAAGTATGATGAAACAGTCCTTGATGACACAATTGTTGAGATGTTGGAAGCATACCTTGTAGAGAATGGTTTTGTCTGGACTGGGAAGGTGGACTCTGGCGTGATTTCATTTCTTAAGCATTAAAAGAGATGATTGATATTAAAAACGAGTCTGGTCGGATTGTATTATCCGTCGATACTACAATATACGACTGTTGGGTTATTGATAAAGTGCTTTATTGGTGGACACGCGACTTTGTCATTTCGCGAAATAATGACGAGCCGAATCATCTGCAGAGAATAACTTTAGAGCCTAAGTGTAACGGCTCTGACATTGATTTTCAATCAATCAAAGAAAGGATCAGTACCGATTTCATTGATTATAAGAATCGGCAGACAATCGCAAAGGAGACGGCCAATATCCGTGACTTACTGTTTGCAAAAGCGTTTGCAAACAATGATGATTTTGTAGAGTTTACTTTCCAGGATTAAGATGTATTATTTACTGCCCTTTCATTTCCAACCTATAGGGAATAAGGAGATACTCACCAACGATCTTGGCGATTATCTCATTGTCCCTCGTGGAAGTGTGCAGCGCATCATTAATCGTGAAGTAGCACCGGAGGAGAACCTTTATAAGGATCTATCAGCCTCTTTTTTTATCAGCGAAACTCCAGTTCCGCATCTGCTTGACAACATGGCCACCAGACTGGCCACAAGGAAGAGCTTTTTGGATGGATTTACAGCTCTTCATATCTTTGTGATGACCCTCCGATGCAACCAGAATTGTATCTATTGCCAGGCTTCCAGCCGAGACAGTAGCCTCAAAGGTTGCGATATAAAGGAATCGGATTTAATGATGGCCGTCGACCTGATGTTCCGGTCACCAGCAAAGCATTTGACAATGGAGTTCCAGGGTGGAGAACCCACATTGGTTAGCCATCTTATTCAAAAGGCCATTCTGTATACCGAGCATAAGAATCAGACTGAATGCAGGAAAATAACATATGTTATTTGCTCCAACAGCGTGAATGTCAGTGATGAGTTCCTGGATTTCTGCAGGCAGTACAATGTCGTTTTCTCCACATCGTTGGATGGGCCGGAGTATCTACACAATCATAATAGGGGGAAAACGGACAGTTACCAGAAAGTGATTGCCGGCATAGCAAAAATTTGCTCCTCTTTGGGCGCCGATAAAGTATCGGCACTGATGACCACATCTGAAGACTCTCTCCGCTATCCGCGCGAGATAGTGGACGCGTACCGGCAGAACGGCTTTCATAGCGTTTTTCTACGTGCATTGAACCCATATGGTTTGGCTCGTGAGAATAATGATTGGTCGGCCTATTTTGATGCCTTTGTTGAATTTTATAAAAAGGCCCTGGAATATATCTTGGAGTTAAATAAGCAGGGCGAGGGTTTCGTGGAAGAGTTTACGGCATTGATTCTTAGGAAAATCCTTACTCCTTTCCCCATAGGTTTTGTTGACCTACAGACGCCGGCCGGGATTATCAACGGCGTAATAGTTTATAACTACGATGGATATGTCTATGCGTCTGATGAGTCACGAATGCTGGCCGAGACCGGCGATTACACTTTTCGACTGGGAAAGATAAGCGACAAATATGAGGATCTGTTTTATGGAAGAAAAGCGCAGGAACTGTCTCGAATATGGTCCACTGAGTGTATCGCTGGCTGTTCCGAGTGTGCCTATCAAAGTATCTGTGGAGCAGACCCGGTCAGAAATTATTCTACGCAGGGTGATTCCTATGGGTATAGGCCCGGATCAACCATCTGCCGGAAGAATAAGGCAATTATCGAATACATCTTCAAGTTGCTTGATGAGCGTACTGAGGAGGTGCTTCCCATATTCATGAATTGGATTAGTGGTACAAGATAATGAGGGACTCATTTGACATTAATTCCAATGATAACGCATTGTTCACTACTGCAATGTGTTCTAATCGATGCTTGATGTGCTGTCAGCCGCCATCTGAAAAGAACGACATTGATGTTCTATGGGATAAGAATATTAAACTTATTGACACAGCCCCATTAGAGTTGCCGTCGATTGGTATCACGGGCGGGGAACCAACTCTTCTGGGTAATCGTTTCTTTGAGTTAATTGAACATATTAGAAAGAGGCTTCCGGATACGGAGATCCATATTCTGTCTAATGGTCGTGCGTTTGCGAATAAAGGTTTTACCCGTAGACTGGGAGAAATTGGCCCGGAAAAGATTCTACTAGGCATTCCTCTCCATTCTGATAATCAGTTAGACCATGACCTCATCGCTGGGGCAGATGGCGCCTACTCGGAAACCCTGCTTGGCCTGTATAATCTGGCCAGGTGGTCATTTGATATTGAATTGAGGGTGGTTCTTACGAAACTTAACTATCAGCGGCTTCCGAAGATTGCTCATTTCATTTATCGGAATCTGCCATTTGTGAAGTATATCTCCTTGATGGGGCTGGAATATACTGGTTTCACTATTAAGAATGCAGGACGAGTATGGATTGACCCCATGGAAATGGCTAGTCCGTTAAGCGAGGCAACGTTATTTCTTGCATCGGCCGGCTTCAATGTCTCCATATTTAATTTACAGCTTTGCGTTCTTCCGGAGATTGTTTGGCCGTATGCCAGAAAGTCCATTTCTGACTGGAAAAACATGTTTGCGAGTTTTTGTGAAGAATGTTCTGTTAAGACTGAATGTTGCGGACTGTTTTCAACTTCTAAGAAACAAAGCTCACGTTTGTCTCCAATTAAAACCATAAAATGTGAGTGTTTGTGATTAGAAGCTGCAATTCAAAACCTATCACATTGATAGATTAAATTTAATTCATTATATTTGTGCTATTGCCAAAACCACTCTCATGAAGAGACTAATAACACTTCTAACCTTACTACTTATTGCCGTTGCTCCGGCGTTTGCCCAGACCGAGAGCTTCGACGCCCTCAAGGCCGATTATCCCCAGCTGATGAAGAAATTCGGCAAGGAACTGGAAGGCCAGCGGGCCGACTACATCTTCGCCATCGATGTGTCCGGCACCATGAACAAGTACAAGGATACCGTTGTGCCCGCCCTTGGAGAGTTCTTCCGCTCCCTGCAGGAAGGGGATTACGTGTCCATCATCAAGTTCGGCGGCGAAGCCACCAACGAAGTGGGCAGTGCCGGTAAGATTGGTGCTGAGACCATTACCAACCTGATCAACTACGCCGGCCACGTCTACGATATGCCCATCACGGCGTACGAAAAAGAGAAGTACTTCAAGTGGACGGATCTGGATAATATGCTGCACTACCTGGCCAACGATATGAAGCAGATAGACCGCAGCCGCCTCAAGTTTGTCTTTATCATCACAGACTTCCTGCACGATCCTTCGCCCGCTCGCAAGGGACACGAAGACTGGGACGGCGTAGCCCGCAGATTCGCTACGGAACAGGCCGGAAACGACGTCTACGTCTTCTGCCTCCAACTTCCCGGAAGCGGCCGTGACCTGGAAAAAGTGCGCAACGTTTTCCCCAAACGCTTCAATTTCAACCACGTGCCCATCACCAGCGGCAGCGCCCTGTCGGCCTGGTTTACCCAGCGCAAGAACGCCATCCTGCTGGACAAGTTTTACGCCCTCATCTCCCACAAGATTGAACCGGCCGATTTCGAGATTGACCCTTCGCTGAACATCGACGGCCGTGTGAAATTGGACGTAAGCTGGAAGTCCAATCCTGTGTACGATTGCCTTCGCGTGGACGAAGTGGGGACATCGGCCAAGGGATTCCAGTTTCATCCCAACCTCCCCAAGAAAACCAAGAGCGAAGAGGCCGTCCTGGATGCCGGGAAGCTTTCCCTGAGCAAGACCTCCTTCCTGCAGCCTAAGTTCAAGAAGATCAGCGGAGACCTGGAAGCCAAAGCCAGTTTTGACGTACCCTATGAGGCAGAACTGGCCAAACTGGGCTTCGCTGCTCCCACCATGCAGGCATCGGCCCCGGTATCGCGGATGGTATTCTGCTATCCCATCCCGCTGTGGCTGTTTTGCCTCATTATTGCGCTCATTATCCTGTACATCATCCTGGTTATCCGTGCATTCTCTAAGAATGCCTCTGACTTCTATCGCATCAATGGCAAGTTCGAAGTCACCAATGCTGGCTTGCCTGTCACGGAGAAAAAGGTGGCCCGTAATCTGAATAAGGCCGATTTCGGTAAGGGTGCCGGTTTCCTGCCGGTTCCGGACTGCAACTGGTCTCTGCAGATTGACGTGAAACGATATAACCCGTTCCTGCTTCCTCTTAAGCACCCGCAGTATGTGGTGTCCTTGACGAAGGGCACATCCTTCAAGATAGGAGTGAAATATGGCCCCCACCAGCACCCCACTGTAGGGCGCTACAATAACATAACGGTAGGGGAGTTCCGCATTCGCTGGATGCAGTAAACCTGTTTGATTAAAAATAAAACACAAAATACTATGGCAGAAAAACACATTTTTATCGGTCTGGGTGGTTCCGGTGTCAACACCGTTTCTCTCCTCAAGTATAAGATTTACGAGCGTATGAAGGGGACGGATATGAAGACCCGTCTCCAGGTGATGAACGAAACCTACCGCTTCATCTTCGTGGATACCGACAGCCGCGATGTAGAGAAAGCTAACAAGAATTACCGCAATCTGTATGAAGGCGGCAAGCTGGATTTCATCAACAAGTTTGAGCTGCTGAATCTGGGCGACATCAACCCCTACATCAGCTACAATGAGGCAAGTCTCAAGCCGGAACTGAAGATTAACCGCCGTATCACCGAGGCCTGTCCCACTATGGTGGCCGAAAGCATGGATAACCGTGACCTTTCCTTCGGCGCAGGTGCTTTGCGCCTGAAATCCCGTATTGCTTTCGGCCGGAAGATTAACGATTTTATCGACAAGCTTCAGACCAGCATTAACGAGCTGAATCAGGACGAGATTGACAGCGAGAAGAATGTGATCCACTACTGGGTGGTGTCCAGTTGCAACGGCGGTACCGGCAGCGGCACCGTGCAGGATGTGCTGTATCTGGTGAATATGATGCACCGCACCCACGTGGATAAAGGAAATCCCAAGGTGGGCCTGATTCTCTATATGCCCCGCATCTATATGAACCTGAATCCGGACAACGAGAAGTATCCGCGTAATGCCTATGCCGTGTTCAAGGAACTGGAAGCCTTCCAGAAGTGGGCCAAGGAGTCTCCCAAGAACCTCCTGTATCACAGGATGGCGATGATTGACGACTTTACGCTTTTTGACGAGGAAATGCCGTATCGCCCGTTTGAATTCTGCATTCCCATTGACTACCACACAGAGCGTAACAGCAATATGGGAACCATTGAGAAGATGTACTCGAACACCGCAGAATTGCTGTTCTACATCCATTCCGGCGAGGGCGCAGGCGGATTCAAGTCTTTCCTGGACAACTACGAGGATGGCGAAGTAACCACCGACGCCCAGAGCTTCCTCATTCCTATGGGTTATATGGCCCTGCGCAAACCCGACGAGCAGTTTGAGAATTACGCCGCTCTCCGCGCAAAGTATGAAATGCTCCGTTATGGTATATTGGGCGCACCGGTGGAGACGATGGAACAGAAGAAGAAACTGATGCTGTCCCTGTTTGATTCGGTCATCAAGAGCTCGCTTTTCGAAGCAGGCGCCGGTAAGGAGTCTTATTTCCGTACCATCAACGGCATGGCCACGGAGATGATAGACGAAGACATGCCGGATAACATCATCCGTGACAGCGACAACAAGATTGTTACCAAACTTCCGAGCAACGTCTCTATCGAGGAGGCAAGAGGCGTCATCGCTGAAATCCAGACGGCCATCAACCGCCGTGGTGAAGAGAAAAACAAAACCCGTAAGGCGATGGAGCAGGAACTGTGGGTCTGGACAGAGGAGAACTGCCGCAAGCACGGTCTTAATTATGTGATGGATATCCTGCAGGAACTGGATACCTATTGCACGGACCTGTATATGGCTTACACCACGGATATGAACACCGGTATCCTGCAAGACATCCGTCCCAGCCGTAAATCCCTGGTTGAGAACCGTGACAGCATCGAAGGAGAACTGGACGACCTTTACAGAAAGGCTATTGAGGTCTCCTTCAAGGAAAAGCTTACCGGTGGGAATGCCAATGATATTTCTGTCTTATTCGGCCGTTTAAAAGACTGGGTAGAAGCCAGCGTGAAGGTTATCCTCACAGAAGAGGCCTTCGGGATGATTCAGGAACTCGCGTATGGGGACCGTGGTATTATCGACCGCATCATAACTCACATCCGTAAACTCATTGAACAGGCCAATTCTGTCCTCAATGGTGACAAGGGCGCTGCTCAGGGTTATAAATCCCTTGCCAAGTCTTTCTACACCGCCAAACTGGATATCACTTCCGCGTACGTTCCGGATATTACCGAGTACGTAGATGGTTACGGTTGGAGAGAGGACGGTAACTTGTTCTCCGAGTGGTATGGCAAGGTTATCAGCCATACTACCGACTTTGTCCCCGGTGAAGGCTACGCCCCGCTCCGTAACGGAGATATGTCTTCCTCGCTGGAGGGTATTTTCAGCAAGATGATTAGCCGTTACGAGGAACAGATGATCCAGGAGAAGTATTTCGTTGACAATCAAAGCCACCTGTTTACCAATGTCGGCAAGGTGGATTTCAGGCGCGTTATCGAAGACCTGCTGGATTATACCGTAGGAACGGTAAAGGCACTTCTGCACCAGAACGAGACGGTGAGCAAGCAGTGGTACGAAAAGACGCTTGCCCAGTTCTTCTCCGAGTTGAATACTGAAGCCCGCCACGATATCCAGCAAAAGACCCAGCCGGCCGTGTTCTTCCCTTACAGCAAGGCCATGAGGGCCGGACGCATTATTGATCGCGGCTTCTGTGTTGGCCCCGAGGCGGTGGTGAAAGATGTGTTCATCGAAGCATCATCGGCCGGTAAGACCAAGCTTCTCGATAGTAAGGATCCTTCTGTGATGTACAAGATTGTCACGAAGATGGGCCTCTCCTTCGATTATTATGATATGTACCAGAGTGTCAAAAACGAGTATGACAACTGCATGAACAAGGTGTTCTATCATTTCCACCAGGCGTTCGCCGCTTCCGGCGGAAATGCAGACAACATCGCCCTGCCGAGGGAAATCAAACCCGAGATTATTGTTTTTACCAAATACCTGATTCTGAACCAGTTGCGTGAAACTTTCTCGCACATTATGCGGAAGGGTACAGAATCCTTCAATGTCGGTAACTACACGGACACTCCTGTTATTTTCGACGGCATGATTGCCAAGTTCGCGACATCCGGTGCTCTTAAACTCGTGGACAATGAGAAAGTGGAACTGAAGATTACCGACGGCGACCAGACCTTTTATCAGACGGTCAATATTGATCGGCCCGAACACGAGTTTACGGAGCTCTATGCCGGTTTCGTACAGTATTATACCCTCGGACGCTTTGCCAATCTGGTGGCCGACCTTATCAAGGACATCAACTTCCTTGAATCCGACCTGCTTCGCCAAAAGTACCAGGAAGCTCTCAAGACGCTGAAAGACCAGCTGAACGAGAAATGGAAGGCCGCGGGGAAGAAGGAGAAAGAGACCATCGGAGATATTCTCCGTGTCCTGAGTGAGCGTCTGGAGACGGTTTCCAAGTTCTTGTCTAACAAGTATCAGGCATAATATGCTTCCGATTTGGATAATAGACCTGGGAGGTTCTGCGGCTTCAACTGGGAAGTTGCAGAACCTTCTGGATTCCACGGGAGCGTCACAAAAACCCTATTGGCACTATTATTACGCGGGTGATAAAAAGGTGTCCGATATGGCTTCCTGTGGCGCTTTAATGGATGCCCTGGTGGCAGATGGCAGGGAGTGCTACAATGCATTCAATAAAGCCGGATACCATGTTGGGAATTTCCAGATTGTCATCTTGGGTGCTGCCGATGAAATGCTCTCCCAAAGCGTTTTTGCTCCGCTTCCTGGTTTGCTCAGGGACAACCTTCCCAAGATTATCTCGGACCACGCAAATCTGGGGGTAGAGATAACAGGGATTCTTTACATCCCCAGCACGGTCAACCAACTGGACAGCGCCGAGGACCGCATCAAGGCGGCAATGCTGCTGGAAGACATCAACATGCTCAATGAGCGTCTGGGTTCCAAGCATTTCAACCGCATCGTTGCCTACCAGGACGTGCAGTACAAAGGTGTCCGCTTCTATTCCAGTTTGAATGCGGAGCAGCGGTCCGAATTTCAGTACCAGATTCTTACCCATCTTTTCTATGTAAGTTCTAAGAGCGAGCGTCTCTTTGACAAAATAGGGAAGGATAGCGGGTTGTTCTCTCTTGGCGCGGCTTCTGTATACTATAACAGCGAGCAGCATCAAGGTCACGAGCTCAAACGTCTGTTGGACAAGCTCGTCGATGCGTTCAAGGAACCGGAGAATACCGATAAGGAATATGCCGGAAGGATTGTCCGTGAGGTACTGGAAGAGGATGTCCTTTCCGCTGAGGCTGTATCGGCACGTCTTCGTGAAGATTGCGGCAGCCTGGATATCGACCTGAAAAAACTGGACGAAGAAGCAGACCCTCATCCCGTCTGGGACCTCTTCTGCTCGGATCTTTTCCCCAAGTACTACCGCAAGTTCCTGAAGTACATGCCGGCCCGGCTCCGGAAGTTTATGCAGAGCCTCTCCTATGTGCTTTTGACTAAGTTCTCGGGCGTTATCCGCAAGAACAGGGAAAAGGCAGTTGAGTACTTCAAATCTGTCCTCTGGAGCTTTTACAAGAAGGTTTTCCTGGATTCGGCCGCCAAGTTTGCCACCATTGCCCAGATAGAATCCGTCTTCAAGGACGCAAAAGACTTTTTGCTCAAAAAGCGCGCAGAGGTTACCCTGCTGCTACTGGAGATTGTTCCTGTTCCCAAGTATCTGAGGCACGATTACGACAAATGCCTGGCCGATGAAGAGGAGAACAAGCCTTCCAAGATTCTGGAGAATATCAAGAAGAATCTGAAGAAGGAACCGGTGGTGCTGAGCCTCATTGTCAGATGCTTCCTGCTGGGCATCCTTCTGGTATTCACCATCATTCCCGTACTGCGCGTTGTCTCGCCCAACGTAATTAATTTGGGTGAGATCGCCACCATTGAATGGCTATGGATACCGGTGCTGTTCTTCCTGCCGCTGATTATAGCTTTTTTCATTAAGCTGCGCCGCCACTTCAAGCGCATCAAGAGACTGAAGTACAGACTGCTGGCCGCTACGCTTCTGGCTGTCAACAAGCGCCTGTCCCGCTTCCTGATGGATGAACAGGGTGAGTTTTATGACGCTCTTGTGACGGAGTGCGATGCTCAGCTGGAGCTTCTTTCCACGTTCCGTGAAAAACTGCTCGTCCCGGAGCCGAAGGATGTTAACAGCATCCTCCCGGAGACCATGTTCAATCAGCCGTTGATCGGTGGCCAGTTCTGTGGTGAGAAACTCATTGAGGATGAATCCGTATCGGAAGCCGAAATCAGGGTGAAGGATGAAAAGCTGCGTCTTTCTCAGTTGGAGAGGGAGGAGGTGCTCTTCCTTTTGAAGGGTGCCTTCAAAAAGCCGGATACGCTGGATGCAGCCGATTTGTCGGATAAGAAGGTTCCGGAGGAACATGCGGCAAGCTTTGTCTCCATACTTGGCATATTCTTCGGCCCTCAGCTTCATATTCATACTGCCGAGAATATCGGCCTTATGCTCAGTCTCCTTGGCAAGGATGTCAATCTGGCGCCGCTGGAGAAGATGGCTGGCGTGAATGGTATGCTGTTCTCGGTGCTGTCCAATAATAAGCCTGTCATTCGTATCATTAATGCGCCGAGGACGATGGAAGAGGCCAATCTGCTCTCCGATGAGACTACGCCTGATTATGCTTTCTTCACCCGTTGGCAGAAACTTACTCATGGTTTCCAGGCTGCCCTTGTCTGCAATTGCTCTTTGGATCCGCTGCCTCAGTTGTCTCTGGCCGATATGCTCTCGCTTTACTACGGATTCTATCGGCAGAAGGACTTATCCTTCACACTGGCAGGTACTCCCATCCGCATCCCCAAAGAGGATATGGACAAGTTAGACAAACAGATTATAGGAGGATAAGGCTATGGTATTTGTGAAAATCGCTCTGCTTCTGGCCGTCCTGCTCATCCTATTTGCGATATACGAGATTATCGGCCTGTTCAAGAAGAAAGCCAAGACCGCATATGTGGGTGAAGACGGCCGCTTCCACACCTTTGGTGACGCCGTTTTTAGTGTGTCGTCCGACGCTTATATCTTCCACGACAACAATCAGCCTCCGGCCAACCGTTACCAGGGAAATTCCAACGTAGAAGGTGGCCTGGCGCTGATTAACCTCCGGAAAGATCCTTCCTCCTCCGACCTCACCAACAAGGTTTTCAAGGCGGGCTGGGTGGACCTTGCCGGGAACATCTACGAAGAATCTGGTCTCCGTCTGGGTTATATGACGGACCTTAAGGGCCGTCCCGGTATCAATGGCTCCGGAAGGTGGTTCGAACTCTGGCTCAAGAAGCATTCCTATGTGTACAAATGCCCGCCACTGGCCAGTGAAAACGGCGATGGCGAGGCTGCCAAGGATGAACTGATCGGCAAGGTTGTAGAGACCGGCCGATTGGGCAAGGCCAAGCCCAACAGGTACACGGTAACGGCGCGCGCCGGGGGATATCTTCTTCTGTACAAAGACCGTCAGCCCAAACCGGCCAGCGAGGACGCTATGGCCGAAAGGCTTACGTGGAAGGATACGGCGCTTCCTGCAGCCGTTCTCTTCACCTTCATCTACTTCATCTTCTTCCTGACCGGAATGGGTAAAGCATCCTTCCCGGCCTTTGGTGAGCAGATTGGCTTTACGGCTGCGCTTCTGCTGGTGTACTTCGCCATCTGGGCCATCCTGCGCCAGGTGAAGATCGAGGCTTCGCTGGAAGGGAAGTCCTTTGACGATTTCCTGATGCTCATAGACCGGAATACCGGCGTGGGCGGCCTGAACAACTGGATTATCCTGGCGTCGTCCGCTTCACTGCTGGTCTCCATCTTCATCTACGGCAGCGACTTCATTCCGCTGCAGGCTGCCATTCTCATCGGCGCCTGGGTGAACCGCAAATACATAACCAAGGAACCTTGGGTGGTCACGGATGCTGCCGATGATGAGGAAGACCATTTGCCCGAATGGCCGGACGACGATGATTCCGATAAGCCGGACATTCCGGAGATCCCGGATGATACCAGCAACGAGACCGTCGAAAAAACCTTCAACTGGGACCTGGACTCCTGGTATCATAAGCTTCACGGAGAACTCACGCTGAAGTTTGATCCGGAGAAGATTGCCCAGCTGCGTTCCAGCAATCCTTTCCGGCTGAATCCCACGGCCGGTTTCAAGAAGAATGTAGAAGACCTGATGTCCTCTTGCAAGAACAACAAGAAAGTTCACGAGGTGCTACGCTATATGGATCGTTGTGCCCGCGAAAAGGGTTTGGGAGAGATGGACCGCATGCAGTTCATCCTGGACTTTGTCCAAAAGCCCAACATCGCTTACGAGTATGACGACAAGTGCGAGGAGATTGGCTATGCGCGCGAGTATGCCCGTTATCCCGACGAGACCATGTTCGACGGCAGGGGAGACTGCGATTGCAAGGCTGCTCTGGGCGCCATCCTCTTCCGGGAAGCCGGTTACAAGACGGCCTTTATCACTACTGCCAACCATGCTGCTATTGCTGTCGCGTTCAGGAGTCCTGAGGCATCTGAACTGGTTTCCATGGCCGATCAGTCCCTGGTGACCAAAGACGGCTACCTGTACTTCTTCTGTGAGACCACGGGAGACGGTTTCAAGATTGGCGACCTGGGCTCTACCACCAAGGAAGCTGTAGAAGACATCATATTCCTGAACTAGTATGAAAAGATTAGGTTCCATAGCAGCCGTACTGCTGGTATTCATACTGTCGGCCCTGGCCCTTATCAAAGTCTATGACAAGGGTAAGGACCAGAAGCCGCTGCGTTACGCCGATATCCCGCAGGAGACCATTGACTGGATTAACTCCCTGGGCAATGGCCTGGATGATATCTTTTCTACGTTTAGCCCTGTCCCGAGGCCGACGCCCTGGGGCAACAAAGGGGATGTTGGAAAAGACCCCGAAACCGGACTTGAAACCCTGGAGGACGAGTATTTTATCATCTATTATCCGAAGTCTCTCTCCAAGCGTGCAGAATTGACTTTGCGGTATGCGCATGAGGCTATTCCGCGCATGGAAGACATTGTCGGCAAGTATTACTATCCGGAAGATATGAATGGCCGGAAAGTGCCCATCTATCTGGCCGTTGGCAATGAAGATTACGCGGCTCTGTACAAGAAAATCGGAGGCGGAGATGCTGGGAACTCGGACGGAGTCACCATCTATGAGATTTCGCCTTCCGGTTTCTTCCTGAAGGGCATTATCTTGAAGGGGAGTTCCGTTTTCCGTGACGATACCTATCATCGGGAGGTCCAATGGCATGAAATGACACACTATTGTTTTGGAGCGTCCATTGACTATAACCAGCGCGTTAATCTCCCTATGTGGTGTACGGAAGGAATTGCCGAATATACGGGTATCACAGGAAGAAGGCCGCAGCTTGGTCCACAGGATATTGAAATGATGCGGAAGGACTGTGACCTCAGCGCACCTTATTTCCCATACGTATTTGAGGTCTATACGGGCGGCCACACTATCTTCTGCCACATGGAAGACAGATATAAGGTGTCCGGGGTAAAAGCGTTCCTGCAGACCGTTTACAAAGAAGGCATCCCGGCTTCCATGAAAGAGAACTTCTCCACCACAGTTCCCGCCTTCGAGGCAGACTGGAAAGCGAACCTTGATAAATTCAATCCTAGACGAAAATAATTATGGCAAGTGCAGATATCAAGTCCATCGGCCTGTTCATCGATGGCAACTACTTCAAGCTGATTGACAAGGGCCTTAAGGCAGAAGGACGGAGGGTTAATATCAAAGGCCTCATCAAATACATTCAAAAGAGTATTGCCGAAAAGTATGAGTTGGAATCGAGTGCTTGCGTAGTAACAGAGGCTCATTTCTTCCGTGGCCGCTATAAAGCCTATGATGCCAAAAAACTCAACCTCCTTCTGGATGACAGGAAGTTTGAAGACCGCTTGATTGAAAACGATATCGTTCTCCACTATAAGCATGTGTATGACCTGCCGGACGGTACTCCTCATGAGAAAGGCATTGATGTCTGGTTTGCGTTGGAAACACTTGAGATGGCCATGTACCGCGGTTTTGATTTCGTGGTCATGATTACCGGCGACGCAGATTATGAGATGCTTGCCCGGAAACTCAAGTCCCTGAAGATTCCCGCCATCTTGCTTTCCTGGCACTACGATGACCAGGATGCTACCGCCAAGGCACTGAAAGATGAGATTTCTTTCCAGATGAATATCAACTCGCTGCTCAAGGCAGATGAGAATTTGAAGAACTTCATTACCGAAGCCGCCAGCAGTTATTAGCCTATGACCGACCAGGAAATCATTCAGGGGCTCATTGACCGCAATGAGCGCATTACGCAGGACTTTTTCTTCCGGCGCTGTCAGCCGCTTATCTTCGCGCTAATCAGCAAGTTTTATCCGCAGGGGGCCGATTATGACGAATTGGTGAATGAGCTGTACCTGCACTTGATGGAGAACGAAGCACGCCGTCTTCGCCAGTGGGAAGGGCGCTCCTCCATCTACCAGTGGCTGAAGATGGTGGCCAGGAATTTCTTCCTTGATAAAATTAATCGTGAGCGGGTGATAGAAACGGAGACCGATAAACGTCTATTAAATAAAGCGAACGATTATGCTACGGCGGACAACTCCGCCAATGAAGCCGTGATGGATGTGGCCGCCATATTGGATCTGATAGAGAACGACAACTACCGACTCGTGCTCCAGAAACACGTCATTGAAGGGATGAGCTTCGATGATTTGGAAAAGGTCACCGGCATCAAGAAAGCCAATCTCTACAACATAAAGAAACGCGCCCTGAATGCAATGGAAAAGATTGCACGCATCGCGCGCTCCCGTGGAGACGTGCTCTGTGCGGTCCGTTGTGAAGAGTTCATCCTGCATTGCTTCGGCATTCATAAAGCGATCCCCGAACTCCGTGACCTGGCCCTTGACAAGGGCTGGCTCACCGACGACGGCGCCTATGTCCAAGACCTGGGTAACACGGCGGCGCATTTCGGCCTGAAGGTGGAAATACTGGAAGACGCCACCTTGCAGGACATCATCAAGGCCATTGACGAAGGGAAGCAGGTGATTGCCGCCGTGGATGGGGGAGAGCTCATCGGCGACCCGCTGGAGGAACGCATCGAGGACGTGTTCGTGGGCAAGATAGTGGACCACTGCGTGGTGGTCTTATCGGCCTCCGTTCAAAACGATGAAGTGGCCCTTTATGACCCGGCTTTCGGCCCTATCCCGCTCACCGTTTCCATCGCCCATTTCCTGGATGCCTGGGAAGACTCCAACTATCACTGCGTTTTGGTTAGCAACTAAAGATATTTTCAGGCCGAGGTGATAGATTCCCTCGGCCTTTCCGTCTTTACCCTTGCAAACACATTAAACAAACCAAACGCTTATGAAACAACCTAACACCATCAATCGCACTCTTACCCTCTCCAAGAACTACGGTCGGCTTTGGATGCTGGACGACGTCCAACCCTTCTACAAGAAGTTCCAGACCCACTTTGACGAAAAGATGGGGCACGACCTTCTGAAACTCACCGTGGGCGTGGTGGGAAGCAAGGTCCTGGATATCCTGGCCGATGGAGCCAAGGAAATGGCCGTCGAACTGGTGACTTCCGACGAGCGGCTCCAGCTGGCCGATTATGTGGAGTTCGAATTGGTAGAGCAGGGCCATCTTGCCGCCAAGTATTATGTGAACAACTGCCCCGGAAAGCCCCAGCTGGAAGCCTGGTTCAACACCTCCGTCCGGGAAATCATCAAGACGTTCCCCGCCTTTGCCTATATCCGGAAAAAGGCCTAAATTTGAAATGAGAAAAGGAATATTATTAAACTAGCCGTCGTTGCCCCGACTCGGTATGAAAGTCTCAGGGACCTCAGAGTCTCCAACTATATCTTCCAAAGCGAAGCTTATCTGAAGAGTCTGAACCGGGGATATGAGCAGTGCAAGATGCTGATGAAAATATCCGAGAAGGATCTGGATGCATTCAGCCAGCAGCAAAAGCAGTTGTTGGACGCAACCAGAGAAGCCTTCCTGGATGAGCTTCAGCAATTCTCCGAGGCGCAAGGAGATCGGGACGAGCGGCTTCGGAAGGCAATAGAAGAAGGCAAGAAAGAACTTTTACCTCAGTAGCCATTGAACCATCTTCTCCAGCGCTTCTGGAGCAAAGGTCTCTTCGATATCCCGATACTCGGCAAAAGCTCCAGTGACGCAGTGTTGGAACAAATGGTTTACTCCTTCAACCGCCTCCAGGCAGTTCTTGGGATTGGCGGGTAAACCGCTTCGCAGAGCCTCGAGATTGCTTTCAAATTCCACCTGGGTGTCCTTGGTGCCGTTCAGGGCCATTACGGGGCAGGTGATGCCGCCCAGCAGCGGACGGGCATCCAAGGCCAGGAAATACTTCATATAGGGCGTCTGAAGTTGCAGGATGGCGGCGGCATAACTCTGCGCCAAAGCGACGGGAAGGTCATATTGGCCAGCCGATG
>JAEEGL013406404.1_pt1 | contig 58301 bp, 41 predicted proteins | sample 9134231 | NCBI WGS metagenome assembly JAEEGL01 (sample SAMN16246548, study PRJNA631951) | gut metagenome | biome: gut microbiome; feature: rumen; material: fiber-attached | host: Bos | place: Iran: Karaj | collected 2018-10
ATGGCGCCAAGTGAGGGCAGCCATTCCACAGCAGCACGTTGTCATTTCCTCCAACTGGAGCGGCTTCACTGCCTTTTGGAGCATCAAGCAGGACGTGCTCTTCCTCGACAGCATACAATATCTGAGTCCAGCAAGTGACAAGAAAACTCTGCCAGAGTGTATTCCGGCAGAGACACTGCAACGGGTGTTCAAGAAATATTTTGATGGCAAGCGAATCGTGGCCGGATGGCTGAAAGGCGACATCCGTGTGGCAAGGGGAAAGATGCTCTATTATGAACACATGGGTTACGAAAGGAACTATGAGGAGGAGCAATTGATCAGTATTGACAACGGGAAGGTGACTGGTATGAAAGCCTTTCATAACTATACCAAGGAAGGTTTCTCCTTTGCCCAAGTGGGAAAGGCGCAGATGGGTACCAAGCAGGTGACTCCGGCCCAACTCAGGGAGATGTTTCCCCTGCACTTGGAACGATACCCGGAGTTGGCCAATGAGAAACGCATCCTGTTCTACATCCGACGGGCCAAGGTCGACGAGACCGGTCATATGGTGGACTGTGAAGTCAAGGTGATGAAGCCCGGCGACAACCCCCAACTTGCCGCAGAGATGGCAGAATTGTTGAAAGCCTACTCCCCCTGGCGAGTGTCTTTCATCAATGGAGAATACCGTGCCCATGGTATAGAAAAGTACACTTTCACCTATCAGGTAGCACAATAATACAGATACAATGATATCCACCATTTTCATGGTGGATATCACGCATATTCTTTTACCTAAATGTTATTCTGAATAGAATCGGGAATTCAAAAAACGGCGAGGGCCTGTTACTTAATGATTCCCTGTTCGACGAAGATTTTTTTCAGCACCTGCACACCGCGCTCCACTTGTTCCTGTGTGTGTGTCGCCATGAGAGCGAAACGCACCAGCGTATCCTGAGGAGCACAAGCCGGCGGAATGACCGGGTTGATAAAGACGCCATTGTCGAAAGCCAGTTTGGTGACAATGAAAGTCTTGTCCACATCCCTCACATACAGTGGAATGATGGGGCTCTCGGTGTCACCGATTTCAAAGCCCTCCTCACGGAACCTGCGCAAAGCATACTTGGTGGTCTCCCACAATTTCTCGCGGCGCTCAGGCTCTGTGCGAATGATATGCAAGGCCTCCTTGGCTGCAGCAGTAGCAGCAGGAGTGTTGGAAGCGCTGAAGATATAGGTACGACATGTATGACGCAGATAATTGATGGTATCGGAATCAGCAGCGATGAATCCTCCGATACTGGCCAGGCTCTTGGAGAAGGTACCCATGATGAGGTCGACATCATCGGTTACCCCGAAATAATCGCAAACGCCCTTGCCCTCGTTGCCAAAGACACCGATTCCATGAGCCTCATCGACCATGATGGAAGCGTTGTACTTTTTCTTGAGCCTTACAATCTCCGGCAGGTTGGCCAAGTCGCCCTCCATAGAGAAGACACCATCCACGACGATGAGTTTGATAGCATCAGGATCGCACTTCTGCAACTGCTTCTCCAGGTCCTCCATGTCGTTGTGCCTGAATTTCAGTTGCTTGGCAAAAGAGAGTCTTCTGCCATCTACGATACTGGCATGATCGCGCTCATCACAGATGATGTAGTCCTCGCGCCCACAAATAACCGCCAAGACACCTGAATTGACAAAGAATCCCGTGGAGAAGCAAAGAGCATCTTCCTTGCCCACATAGGCAGCAAGTTCTTTCTCCAGTTCCACATGCAAGTCCACCGTACCGTTGAGGAAACGGCTACCTGCACAACCAGAGCCATATTTGTCAAGCGCTTTCTTGGCAGCCTCTATAATTCTCTCGTCACCAGTAAGCCCTGTATAGGCATTTGACCCAAACATAAGGACTTTATGTCCTTCCATTTCAACTTCTGTGCCTTGTTTACCAGAAATTGCCCGGAAATAGGGATATACTCCCATCTCCATATATTTCTGAGGCTCACGGTATTTCTTATACCTTTCCTGTAATATTCCCATGAAGAATCGTCAGTTTTGGCTGCAAAGGTAACAAAAAAAGTAATAATACGCATGATTTTTCAAAGAAAAAACAAATAATCATAAAAAATGAGTGACTTTGCCCCATAAATGTCTAATTATTCTTAATTTTGCAGCCGAACTGAGTATGTCTATATTGATTGAGAAATGAAATTATTGTTTGTCATGAATCCGATTTCTGGAGCCATCAAGAAGAGTGGCATCCCGAAATTGATTGATCAACACCTCGACAAGGATAAATTTGAATATGAAATAAGGTATACCGAGCACGCCGGTCATGCAGAGACCATCGCCCGTGATGCCGCCGAAGCCGGCATCGACATCGTGGTGGCTGTAGGCGGTGACGGCACCATCAATGAGGTGGGCCGCGGCCTCATCCATACCTCAACAGCGCTGTCTGTCATTCCCTGCGGCTCAGGCAACGGCCTTGCCCGCCATCTTTCCATCCCCGTCAACATCAAGAAATCCATTCAGATCCTCAACAACTGCCAGATACACGAACTGGACTATTGCATGATCAACGAACATCCCTTTTTCTGTACCTGCGGGATGGGATTTGACGCCTTCATCAGTCAGAAATTTGCGATGAGCAAGCGCAGAGGTCCTCTGAAATACATTGAGGAAGTGCTCCGTGAGGGTCTGAACTATGAGCCAGAGATATACCAGATAGAGGATGAGAGCAGCCGCCACCGCTACCAAGCCTATTTGGTGACCTGTGCCAATGCCTCCCAATATGGCAACAATGCCTATATCGCCCCCCATGCCTCCATGAGCGACGGCCTGTTGGACATCATCATCATGGAACCTTTTGGCTTCATGGATGCCGCCCAAGTGAGTTTTGACCTGATGAACAAGACGCTTGACAAGAGCAGCAAGGTGAAGACCTTCAAGTCGAAGCGGGTGGTGATCCACCGCCAGCATCCCGGGCCAGTGCATTTCGATGGCGACCCCATCCTCATGGACACCGAACTGGAGGTAAGTGCCGTGGAGCGCGGCATCCGTGTCGTCTGCAATGAGGAGGCAGAGGACATCAGCAGCCGTGAGCCCAACGCCATCCAGAATGCGGTGAGCGAACTGCTCAACGACATCAGCGACGTGCACAGCAGCATCCGACATCAGCGCCGCAACATGATTGCATTCAACAAGCGTCTATGGCGGAGGCTGACCAAGTAATCACAGATAGAAATCCGCTGTGAGAGTCTGATACCAAGGTGAGCGCATGCCAGGAGCCGTCTCCAGCAAGCCCTCTGTATTTTCCATCGTATCAATAGGAATTTGTCTGAAAGCCAGCATATATCTTTTAGGTGGCTTGGCAGGCGTGGTGCGCACAGCACACACCCTTGACAGGAAGAACCCGCATAGCGAGGCCTCTGCTTCCAGTCTCGACCGATAGTTGAATGGTATGATGACAGAGAACTCCCCCTCTTTTGCCAACAGCCTGTGCACCGAAGCGAAGAGTTCGGCGAAAGGCAGCGCATCCGTGTGGCGCGCCATGTTTCTCGCCAGTCCCGGCGCCTTAAGTGCATTCTCAAAAAAGGGAGGGTTGCTGACGATGGCCTGATACGCCCCCTGCAGTTCAGGCTTTTCGACCAGGTGCTGCACCGCCATGTGCCATACCCTGACCCTGTCGGCAAACGGTGATTCGGCCACATTTTCCATCGCCTGCGAGCATGCGTCGGCATCAATATCCACAGCATCCACGGAGGCATCCACAAACCGCTGAGCCATCATCATCGCCACCACGCCAGTACCAGTCCCCACATCCAAGATACGTTTGCCCCCATGAGCCCATGCTCCGATGAGCACGCTATCGGTTCCCACCTTCATCACGCACTTGTCCTGATGCACGATGAAATTCCTGAATCTGAAAAACGTATTTGGCATGATGTTTGCAAAAATAACAAAAAAAATCAAAGAATAAAAGCATATCATCACATTAAATCAATTTTTTGCACTAACTTTGTCCCCTTATAGAAAGAAAAAGGGCTGACAAACGCTCTAATGAGCGTGAATATGATCAATAAGTCAACCAACCAAAAAGAATTATGGACAGAGAGCACAATAACGCATTCCAAATGATTGCCGACTACGAAGGAGACATCCGACATCTCTTTGATGTAGAAGCAGACAACCCCATTCCTATTTTAGCCACCCGCAACATGGTGATGTTTCCCGGAGTGATTTCCCCCGTATTGGTGGGCAGGACGAGCAGCATCAACCTTGTGAAGAAACTGAGCAACCAACCCGATGGTCTGCTGGCCATTTTCTGCCAGAAAGACCCCAACGTGGAGAATCCTTCTGGCAACGACCTTTTTGAGACAGGAGTCTATGCCAAGATTATCCGTGTGCTTGAGATGCCAGGCTCCAGCAACATCACTGCCATCGTGCAAGGACTCGGCAAGTGTCAGTTGTCGGGCTTGATCAAATACCGTCCTTATATTGTAGGCCGTGTCGATCCTGTCACGGAGGAGTTGCCGGCTCAGAACGACACCGAGTTCAACGCAGCCGTCGAGGACCTCAGGGCCAGGACCAATGAGTTCATCAAGAAGAACGACGACATCCCCGATGAAGCGCAGTTTGCCCTCACCAACATCACCAACAACATCGTGACGGTGAACTTTGTGAGTTCCAACATGCCCTTCAACATCACCGACAAGATGGACCTTCTGCGGTGCCCCTCCACCAAGGACCGGGTGTTCATGCTGCTCAAACTCATCCACAAGGAGATGCAGTTGGTGGAACTGAAGCAGAACATCCGCATCCGCACCCGTGAGGACATTGACGAGCAGCAGCGGGAGTATTTCCTGCAGCAGCAGATCAAGAACATCAAGGAAGAGTTGGGCAACGGCGAAGGCTCCCCCGAGAGGATGGAACTGCTGGAGCAGGCCAACAACAAGAAATGGAGCGAGGAAGTGGAAAAGGTGTTTTACAAGGAACTCGACCGCCTCGACACCCTCAATCCCCAAAGTCCCGACTACAGCATCCAGATCAACTACCTGCAGACGATGGTGGGGCTGCCCTGGGGCGAGTTCACCGTCGACGACATGAACCTCAAGCGTGCCGAGCGCATCCTCAACCACGACCATTACGGTATGGAGAAGGTGAAGGAGCGTATCCTCGAGCACATCGCCGTGCTTTCGCTGCGCGGCGACCTCAAGTCACCCATTCTCTGCCTCTACGGCCCTCCGGGCGTAGGCAAGACCAGTCTGGGCAAGAGCATTGCCTCTGCCATGAAGCGCAAGTATGTGCGCATCTCACTCGGCGGTCTCCATGACGAGTCAGAGATCCGCGGTCACCGCCGCACCTATGTGGGCGCCATGCCCGGTCGCATCATCAAGAGCATCCAGAAGGCCGGGTCCTCCAACCCCGTCTTCATCCTCGACGAGATCGACAAGGTGACGCAGCACACCATCAACGGCGACCCCGCCTCTGCCCTGCTTGAAGTGCTCGACCCCGAGCAGAACTCCGCTTTCCACGACAACTACCTGGATGTGGACTTCGACCTGTCAAAGGTGCTCTTCATCGCCACGGCCAACGACCTGACCACCATTCCCCGTCCGCTGCTCGACCGTATGGAAGTCATCGAGGTAAGCGGCTACATCACCGAGGAGAAGATAGAGATAGCCAAGCGTCATCTCATCCCCCGAGAGCAGCAGAACACCGGTCTGTCGACCTTGGAAGAATGCCCCACATTCACCAAGCCCGCCATTGAGCACATCATCGAGCAATACACCCGTGAGAGCGGCGTGCGCCAGTTGGAGAAGCAGATCAACAAGGCCCTTCGCAAGTTGGCCTTCATCAAGGCCCGCGACGGCGAGTTGCCTTATGCGAAAATCACTCCCGACAAACTCACTTACCTACTCGGCAAGCCCCCATATTACCGCGACATCTACCAAGGCAACGACTATGCAGGTGTTGTCACGGGACTGGCCTGGACCAGTGTCGGAGGCGAGATTCTGTTCATCGAGACCTCGCTGAGCAAGGGAAAAGGTTCGAAACTCACCCTGACCGGCAATTTGGGCGACGTGATGAAAGAGTCCGCCATCATCGCCCTTGAATATGTGAAGGCCCACATCGACACCCTCGGCGTGGACTACCGTATTTTCGACCAATGGAACATCCACATCCATGTTCCCGAAGGCGCCACCCCCAAGGACGGACCGTCGGCCGGCATCACCATCGCCACCTCCATCGCCTCCGCCCTCACCCAGCGCAAGGTGCGCCGCAACACCGCCATGACCGGTGAGATCACCCTCCGTGGCAAGGTGCTTCCCGTTGGCGGCATCAAGGAGAAGATACTCGCCGCCAAGCGAGCCGGCATCACCGACATCGTCATGTGCAAGGACAACAAGAAGGACATCGACGAGATACCCGCCATCTACCTCAAGGGCGTGGAGTTCCACTATGTGGAGAACGTGCAGGACGTATGGCGTTTCGCGCTCACCGATGAGATTGTGGACCTTCCCGTGCAACTCAATGTAGAGACACCAACGTCTGAGTCATGACCTTCCAACTCCAACATAGCGACCCCAGCAGTGAAGCCCGTGCCGGAGTGATCCACACGTCGCACGGAGACATCATGACCCCCATCTTCATGCCTGTCGGTACCTGTGGCAGCGTGAAGGGTGTGCATTTCAGCGAGTTGCGTGAAGAGATAGGTGCCCAGATCATACTTGGCAACACCTACCATCTCTATCTCCGTCCCGGACTTGACATTCTGAGAGCCGCGGGAGGTCTGCACCGGTTCAACACCTGGGACCGTCCGATTCTGACCGACTCAGGCGGTTTCCAAGTATTTTCACTGACCGGCATCCGAAAGTTGCGCGAGGAAGGCTGTGAGTTCCGCTCCCACATCGACGGTTCGAAGCACATCTTCACCCCCGAAAACGTCATCGACACCCAGCGCGTCATCGGAGCAGACATCATGATGGCATTCGACGAGTGTCCTCCCGGCGACAGCGACTATGCCTACGCCAAGCGCAGCCTCGGACTTACCCAGCGCTGGTTGGACCGCTGTATAAAACGGATGTCTGAGACTGCCCCACTCTATGGCCATGAGCAGAGTCTCTTCCCCATCGTCCAGGGCTGCACCTACAAGGACCTGCGCACCGACGCCGCCCTTCATGCTGCCGACAAAGGAGCCGACGGCTATGCCATTGGCGGTCTGGCCGTTGGAGAACCCACCGAGGTGATGTACGAGATGATTGAGGTGGTGAACGGCATCCTGCCCAAAGACCGTCCCCGCTACCTCATGGGAGTGGGAACACCCCAGAACATCCTTGAAGCCATTGAGCGAGGTGTCGACATGTTCGACTGCGTGATGCCTACCCGCAACGGGCGCAATGCCAATCTCTTCACCTACGAAGGAACGATGAACATGCGCAACAAGAAATGGGAGAACGACTTCTCCCCTATCGACCCTGACGGCTGCACCACAGACCGCATCCACAGCAAGGCCTACCTGCACCACCTCTTCAAGGCCCAGGAACTGCTTGCGCTGCAGATAGCGAGCATCCACAACCTTGCCTTCTACCTTCGTTTGGTAGGCGATGCCCGCCGCCACATCATCGCCGGCGACTTCACGCAATGGAAGTCAGGCATCATCCAGCAATTAGGACAACGTCTCTGAAACAACGACCAAAACTGAACAGATGAAATACTCCACCCTTCGCCGACATCTCACCCTGATGAAATTCCTCCGCAGCCTCCGCCGCGGTGGCCGCAAGGTGTGGGCAGTGATCCGCCGCCTCCTCAGACTGCTTTCCTGGCTGAGTCCGAAAAGATGGATGAAGCGGATGGACTGGTTCATCATCAAGAAATTCATTGGCACATACATCTACGCCATAGTGCTCATCATCTCCATCTCCATTGTCTTCGACATCAACGAGCACCTGGCCAAGTTCACGCAGTACAATGCCCCCCTCCGGGCCATCGTGTTTGACTACTATGCCAATTTCGTCCCCTATTTCGCCAATCTGTTCAGTCCGCTGTTTGTCTTCATCGCGGTGATTTTCTTCACCTCCAAGTTGGCAGGCAACTCAGAGATCATCGCCATGCTCGCCTCCGGCCTGTCCTTCCGCCGGCTGATGCGGCCCTACATGATTTCCTGCGTCATCATCTCGCTCGTCACCTACTATCTCGGTGCCTACGTCATCCCTCATGGCACGGTCATCCGGCAGAATTTCGAGACCATCTACAAGAACAAGCGGAAGAATACCTCTGCCGAGAACGTACAACTGCAGGTGGACCAGGGAGTCATCGCCTATATCCAGCATTACGACAACACCCGCAAGAGCGGATACGGCTTCTGTCTCGACAAATTTGAAAACAAGAAGTTGGTGAGCCACCTCACCGCCACCGAGATCCGCTACGACACCATCAGCGACTCAAAATTCCACTGGAAAGTGCTCAACTGGAAGAAAAGGGAACTGCATGGTCTGAAAGAGCATATCACACAAGGCAGCGAGAAAGACACGGTCATCGTCATGGAGCCCACCGACCTGGTTTACTCGAAAGGTCAGCAGGAGACATTCACCAGTCCGGAACTTCTGGCTTACATCTCCAAGCAGCAGAGCCGTGGCTCAGGCAACGTCGTGCAGTATGAAGTGGAATACCACAAGCGCATCGCCACCTCGTTTGCCTCCTTCATCCTCACGATCATCGGAGCCTCATTGTCCGCCCGGAAGCGCAAAGGCGGCATGGGCATGTATTTGGGCATAGGTCTGGTGCTCAGTTTCACGTATATCATGCTGCAGACCATCTCGGCGACTTTTGCCATCAATGCCGGCTTCCCCTCCGTCATTGCCGCGTGGATGCCCAACATCATTTTTGCTGTCGTAGCCTACTTCTGCTACCGGCAGGCACCGAATTAATAAAAGAGGTAAGAGGTGAGAGGTGAGAGGTGAGAGATGTGATTTTGAGAGGTGAGGGGTGAGAGGTGAGAGGTGAGAGGTAAGAGGTGAGAGATGTGATTTTGAGAGGTGAGAAGTGAGAAGTTAGGGGTGAGAGGTGAGTATGCAAAATGAATAATGTAAAGTATGAGATTTGACGAACTATATCTGAATGACAATATTCTCGATGCCCTTGACGACATGCGCTTCGAGACCTGCACCCCTATCCAAGAGAAATGTATCCCAGAGATACTCGACGGGCGTGACATCATCGGAGTCGCCCAGACAGGCACCGGCAAGACGGCCGCCTACCTACTCCCCATCCTCAGTCTGATCGACGACGGTTATTATCCTGAGGACGCCATCAACTGCATCATCATGAGTCCGACCCGTGAACTCGCCCAGCAAATCGACCAGGCGATGGAAGGTTTCGGCTATTACCTCGATGGCATCAGCAGCGTGGCCGTGTATGGCGGCAACGACGGCGGTCGCTACGACCAGGAGACCAAGGGACTGCAGTTGGGCGCCAATGTGGTGATTGCCACCCCCGGGCGCCTCATCAGCCATATCACCATGGGCCATGCCGACCTCAGCCGCCTGTCCTTCTTCGTTCTCGACGAGGCTGACCGGATGCTCGACATGGGATTTAGCGAGGACATCCTCAAGATAGCCAGTTACATCCCCTCTTCCTGCCAGACCATCATGTTCTCCGCCACGATGCCTCAGAAGATAGAGCAGTTGGCCAAGACCTTGCTGAAGGATCCTGTAGAGGTGAAACTGGCCGTGAGCCGTCCTGCCGACAACATCCTCCAGCAGGCATACGTCTGTCACGAGAACCAAAAGGTGGGCATCATCCGCCACCTGTTCAAGAACAACGAACTGAGCCGCGTTATCATCTTTGCCGGCAGCAAACTGAAGGTGAAGGAGATCAACCGTTCCCTGCGCATGCTGCATATCAACAGCGGCGAGATGCACTCTGACCTCGACCAGAGCCAGCGCGATGACATGATGTACCGTTTCAAGAGCGGTCAGGTGGATGTGCTCGTGGCCACCGACATTGTGGCACGTGGCATCGACATCGACGACATCGCCACCGTCATCAACTATGACGTGCCCCACGACAGCGAAGACTATGTTCACCGCATCGGACGCACCGCCCGTGCCCAGCGCGACGGGAAGGCCATCACCTTTGTGCGCGGAAGAGAAATCGGAGACTTCATGCAGATAGAGAAGTTTCTGGGATATGAGGTGGAGAAAGTCGCCTTGCCCGAGGGTCTTGGCGAGGCCCCCGAATACAAGCCAATGAAACTATCTGGCGGAAGAGGCGGAAGAGGACGTGGCGGACATGGTGGGCATGGACGCGGAGGTCGCGGAAGCGGAGGTCGCGGTAGTCGCGGTGGTCAAGGAGGAGCAAAAAGAAGTTCTGGCAAAGCCAAGAAAGTTGGATAACAGCATCAAAATGCGAGCAAACCACCAAACAGCCTCCATGTGATGTGCATGGAGGCTGTCTGTTATTAAAAAAGTTAGCGATGTGACTCATTCTTCATCCCAAAGGATGTTTTTCTTCACCCTCGCCGGCCCGTTTCCACCACCGCCCAAGGTGATGCCTTCTGCACCATTGATGACAATGCTTGAAACACTCTGGTTGCCCTGCAGGATTCTTTTCACCAATACCATCACATCGGTCACTGAAATCTTACCGTCACCGTTAATGTCGGCATTATCTACTATGAAATTATTATCGTCATGGCTCAGGATATATTTCACCAGCACCATCACATCGGTCACAGAAATCTTACCATCGCCGTTCACGTCGCCTAAGTTGGAGCCTGCCATACCTTCAGCCAACAACAAACATCCCCTGAAGGCATTGAGGGTCACGTCGGCGTTGGGATAATGGAAAGAGTTGTTGTCGAGATAGAGTTTTTGATTGTCGTTGGCAGTGAGTGTGACGGGTGCCAACGTGCCGAGGAAGTCAGCGTATTCGGTATCGATGTCGGCAGTGGCATTGCTTAAGGTGACGCTGGTGAACGTCGGTTCATAAAGGTTGTGCTCGTTGTCGTTCACGTAATCCTCGGCCTGTGTCCACTTGATGATGTACGGCTTGCCAGCCTCGATGGTCGCGGCATCCACGAAGTTCAGCGTCAGCGTGCTGGTTGCCGAATCGTATGTTGTCGAGCCGAGCGTCATCACCTTTTCCGGACTGTCGAGCAAGGTCTCCATCTGCGTGGCATTGAGGGCGAAGGGCACGCACAGCGTGTTCCACCCTCCGTCCTTATAGAGCGTGCGGTCCTTCAGTTTCACACTGAACTTCTCTCCTTCGAGCGTGGCGATTTTCCCGGTGTTGTCCTCAGCATCGTAGAGCATATTGCTGGTGAGGTAGCCGCCGGTGCGGGTATGGGCATAGGCGGATGTCACGTTGCTGCTGTTGTATGTCGTGCCGTCCTCGCCGATGATGGCGGGGCAGTCCAGGAACAAGTCTTTCGTGCCATCATATACTGTCCCTGTCCCAGAATCGACATAAGTGCTTTTGAGGTTTGCCGTACTCCAACCATCGCTGACGAATATCCTCTCCAGTTGAGTGCAACCTTTGAACATCTGGTTCATCAGGAAAACATTGGAGGAGTTGAAACTGGTGAGGTCAAGTGAATGCAAACTGGTACATCCGTAAAACATACCATTCATCAAGTTCACTTTCTCAGTGTTGAAGTTGGTTACATCGATTTCTGTCAAGCCGATGCAATTGCCGAACATAGAACCCATGTTGATAACATTGTCTGTGTTGAAGTTAGATACATCCAAACTCGTCAGGTTTTTGCAGCCATTGAACATGGAAGCCATACTTTCGACTTTGTCGGTCTTGAAACCGCTGACATTCAGACTCGTCAGGCTTTTGCAACCACTGAACATTCCATTTAAATAACTCGCATTTTCCGTGTTGAATCCCGAGACATCGAGGTTCGTCACACTGTTGCAGTTGAGGAACATATATGCCATGTTTGTCGCATTGTCAGTGTTAAACCCTGAGACATCAATGTTTGGGAGCAATCTGCAATTATAGAACATCCAAGAGAAATCCGTGGTATTGGCGGTGTCGAACCCCGAAACATCCAGGTCGGTCAGTGTGCTGCATTCAGAGAACATTTCACTGAAACTTAAGGCACTGGAGGTATTGATGCCTGTGAGGTCAATGCTTTGGAGTGCTTCACAATAATGGAACATACCGGAAAAATCCGTCACCTTGGCAGTGTTGAAGCCGCTGATATCTATGTGGGTCAGTTTTTTACAACTCGAGAACATAGACGCCATGCTGGTGACATTGGATGTGTCGAATCCTGATAGGTCAAGGCTTGTGAGATTACTGCAATTGGAGAACATGCCGCCCATATTGGTGACTTTTGACGTATCGAAGTTGCTCAAGTCAAGGCTTGTCAATCCACTACAGAGGGAGAACATTCCGAACATATTTGTCACATTCGACGTATCAAAATGGCTCACATCTATTTCTGTCAGGTAGAGGCATCCTTGGAATAGTCCGCCCATATCGGTCACAAGTTCGGTGTTGAGATACTCCAAACCACAGATATCATAGGAACGACCGATGCTACTCATCGCAAACCACCCGTGCAGTGAGAGTGGGCGCACTTCTGCGAAAGAAGGCTCAAACTCAATGTGGCTGAGGGTGTAGCCTTCATCATTGTTGATGATGACGGAAACCCATTTGGGACTTTGGTAGTTACCATAGTTGAGGCAATCTGTCACCTCCCTGTCGTACCACAGTTCTGTAATGGTCAACGGCGTGTCACTGCCTGTCGGTGTGAAGGTGCCGCCTTTTGCATAGATTTCATTGCCATAAGTGAAATAGAGCGCCCCGGCCTCTCCGCACCAAAGGGCGTAGGGCACCTCTGTTGCCTTCAGCCTCAAGTAGCCTCCTTCGTCGTAGTGGGCACGGGTTTTGTCCAAGTAGTTGGCGTCATAGGTAGTGCCATCCTGACCTACGATTTGTGTGCAGTTATAGAACATTTGGGATGAACTTTCCACTTTTTCGGTATTCCAGCCTTCGCCCACATATACGGTCTTCAATCCCCTGAGGTTATAGAACATGTAAGTCATATTGGTCACTTTGTGCGTGTCGAAACTGGTCAGGTCGAGCGTGACGATGCCCCAGTTGTTGTAATTGATATTGGCAAACATGTTGGCCATGTTCTCCACCTTCGACGTGTTCCACCCCGCCATACTGACACTCTTGAGTTGGAAGCACCCTGAGAACATAAAGGACATGGTGGTTACGTTGCTCACGTCGAGGGGACTGAGGTCGATTTCCTCCAAGTCGCTGCAGCCTTCGAACAACCCATACATGGAGGTCACCTCGCTGGTGTTCAGGTTCTCCAAGCCTGTGACGGTTTTCAGGTTTTTGCAATTATAGAACCAACTATACATTGTGGTGGGGCGCGCCACAGAGAAACTAGACTCAAATACTACATTTTTGATATAACTCCTATTGTCACTATTGTTGAAATCTCCTTTGTTGATGGGACTTTTGGTGTATTGGTCTGGTTTGTTGTCATCCCACTTTCCGTCGATGGTGTAGGATGAGTTGCTCCCCTCGGGCGTGAATGTCGTGGCATTGTCGAAGGAAGTGGGTTGAGCAGTGAAGTAGAGCGTGTTGTTGCTTCTGATCCACACCGCGTAGGGATGCAGTTTGCCGCGCAGGTAGCCTCCCACATCGTAGTGCGCCTTGCTCTTGTCCACCACGGAGGCATCATAGGTGGTGCCATCCTGACCCACGATACTGGTGCAACCGGCAAACATGTCCGTGGAGTTGGTCACATTCGCCGTTGTCCAGTCGGTATCGACCATCACGGCCTCCAGGGCGGCGCAGCCGCTGAACATCTCACTCATGTCGGTGACATTGGTGGGTTTGAACACAACAAGGTCAAGGCTGGTGAGGGCGGAGCAGTCCTTGAACATCCGGCTCATGGTGGTGGCGAGGGTGGAAGGAGTTTTCAGGTTTTCCGTTCCGTTGATGGAGGTGATGTTGGCGAAGCCTTCGAACCAACCGTAAAGGCTGGTGGCACGTACACGGCTGAATGACGATTCGATGGTCACCTGCTGCACGTCGCCGGCGATGCTGTTCCAGCCGGGCAGTGCCTCGCCAGTGTTTTTCACGTCATTGCCCGACCATACCGTCGTGATGGCCTGTGGTTCGCCGTCTTCAGGTATGAAACTGTCTCCTGCCTCTGGCACCTCGTTGCGGTTGATGTCTCTGAAATAGAGCGTACTTGTCTCGGCACACCAGATGGCACAGGGAATCCTGCCATCCTTGAAATAGCCAGCAACACAGTTGAGCATTCCAAAACCAGTCTTGCTGGAATCGTAGGTGACACCATATTCACCCACGATGTTAATGCAACCAGTGAAGACGTTGCTGCATCCTCCGCTGCTTGAGGACCAACTGCTTACATACACGCTGACCAAATTTGTACAACCGTTGAAGAGGTTGTGCTGTGTGACAGTGCTCTTCACTTTGAAATAAGACAGGTCGAGTTCTGTCAGGCTGCTGCAGTTTTGGAACATCGACTCGATGGTAGTCACCTTGTCAATGTCGAAACCAAGGAGGTTGAGGCTCAGCAAACTGCTGCAGCCATAGAACATGCTCCTCATCGTGGTGACGTTGCTCGTATTGAAATGACTCACGTCGATGCTCTCCAGCAGCGAACAGCCGTAGAACATGTTCTGCATCGTGGTCACGTCGGAGGTATTCAGCAGATCCAGTCCGTCGATGGCCGTCAGTTTGGAGCAACCGTAAAACCACCCGTTGGTGCTGGTGGGGCGCACCTCAGCGAACGACGACTCGAAGACCGCATGGGTCAGCGTACTCCTGACCGTGCCGTTGTTGCTCCAACCTGGAGTGGAGGTGGCACTCGTGACATTGGTGCCACTCCAGAGACCAGAGATGGACAATGCCGTGTTGGTGCCTTCGGGCTTGAAAAATCCGTAGTTGATGAGCGGCTTGTCGGTCTTGAGGAAATAAAGGGTTGTGTTCTCGGAGCACCAGACGACATAAACCTCCGACTCCCCGGTTGACTCCGTACCAATGCGCAGGTATCCGCCGTCGCCGTTGTGGGCACGGGTCTTGTCCACGGCACTGCTGTCGTAGGTGGTGCCGTCCTGCCCCACGATGCTGGCGCAGTCCTTGAACATGTTGGCATGGTTGTTGGCGTTGGTGACATAGCCCACAGCCCAGTAGGAACCAATGTATATGCTCTCCAACTGCGAGCAACCGCTGAACATGTATTTCATATCGCTGACCTTCGCTGTATTGAAAGAGGAAAGGTCGAGCGTGGTCAAGGCAGCGCAGTTCTGGAACATATAACTCATGTTGGTCACAATGGCGGTGTTGAAACTGCTGACGTTGAGGTTCTGCAAGGTTGTGCAACCATTGAACATATAGGTCATGTTGTTGACTTTTTCGGTATTGAGACTTGACAAGTCAAGACTCTGTAAAGCTGCACACCCACTGAACAGATAGCTCATGTTGGTGACATTGGTGGTATTGAGGTAGCCAATGCCTGTGAGGTCGGTGAGACTCACGCAGTCACGGAACCAGGCGCAGATGCTGGCAGGAGCGACATTGGCGAACGAGGGTTCGAACACCACATGTTGAACGGCAGCCTTCAATGTGCTGTACCATTGCGGGTTGCCATTGCCCGAGGCTGTCACGTATGTGCCGTTCCATACGGTGGTCATCCTTATCGGCATCTCACTGCCGTCGGGTGTAAAACTCCGTCCTGCCACGAGTTGCTTGGTGGAATAGAGGAAGTAGAGCGTCGTGTTGTCGGCGCACCAGATGGCATAAGGCAACGGTTCGTCAAGGTCGGGGGCCATCGTGCCGGTCTTCATATAGCCGCCAGCCTCGTCGGTGGCGCGTGTCTTGTCCACACTACTGGAGGTGTAGGTGGTGCCGTCCTGTCCCACGATGTTTGTACAGTCCTTGAACATGTTTGAGGAGCCTGTGACAGCCCCCGTCGTCCACGTCTGACTGACAAATACATCAACAAGGTTAGTGCAGCCGTTGAACATATAATTCATGTTCGTCACCTTGGCGGTGTTGAAGTTGCTCAGGTCGAGGCTCGTCAGGGCTGTGCAGTTCTGGAACGTGTAACTCATGTTCGTCACCAAGGTGGTGTTGAAGCCGCTCAGGTCGAGGCTTGTCAGGGCGGCGCAGTTTTGGAACATGTAACTCATATCGGTGGCGGAAGGTGTCTCAAAGCCTGTCAGCGTGAGTGTGGAAAGTTGGGCGCAGCCTGCGAACATATAACTGAAATTCGTCACCTTCGTGTTGGCCCAGTTGGTAAGGTTGAGCGTGGTCAATCCTGTGCATCCGTTGAACATGTTCTTCAATGTAGAGACAAGGCTCGTGTTGAAAGTGCTCAGGTCGAGGGTGGTCAAGGCTTGGCAGTTCTGGAACATACTCTCCATGTTCGTCGTGGCGGCGGTACTGAAGTTGGTCAGGTTGAGGGTGTTCAACTTCTTGCAGTCATAGAACATGCTGCTCATGTTGGTCACCTTTGGGTTTGCCCATCCGCTCAGGTTCAGGCTTTCAAGGTTGGAGCATCCACGAAACATCTGGCTCGTACTGGTCAGGGCGTCGGTACTGAAACTGCTCAGGTCGAGGCTGGTGAGTGACGTGCAGTTGTAGAACATCTGGTACATGCTTGTCGCAGCAGAGGTATCCCAACCCGTCATGATGGGTGTTGTCAAGGCCGTACAACTGTAGAACATGTATTGCATATCCTTGACAGTGGTAGTGTTAAAGCCGCTCAAATCAATACTCTCCAGGTCTTGGCAATAGGCAAACATGCTATTGAAACTGGTGGCGGCGGGAGTGGCAAATCCTGTCAAGGTAAGGCTACTCAGTTTCTTGCAATCATAGAACATGCTGCTCATATTGGTCAGTATTGGGTTCTCCCATCCGCTCAGGTTCAGGCTTTCAAGTTTGCTGCATCCACGGAACATCTGGCTCGTACTGGTCAGGGCGTCGGTACTGAAACTGCTCAGGTCAAGGGTGGTAAGCGACGTGCAGCCATAGAACATGGATTGCATGTCCTTGACTGTGGCGGTATTGAATCCGCTTAGGTCGATGCTCTCCAATGCCTGGCAGTAGGCAAACATGGTGTTAAAACTGGTGGCAGCGGGAGTGGCAAAGCCTGTCAGCGTGAGCGTGGTGAGATTTTTACAGTTGTAGAACATATAACTGAGGTTTTGGGCGTTGGTGTTCGTCCATCCACTCAGGTTCAATGTTTGCAAATTGGTGCATCCGTTGAACATCTGCTCCATCGTGGTGACGGTACTGGTGTCAAATGTGTGCAAATCGAGGGAGGTGAAGCCTGTTGCAGAACATCCCGAGAACATGTAGGCCATGTTGGTGACAGCGGAAGTGTTGAGGTTGCCGATTCCGTCCAAAGTGGTAAGTTTGCTGCACTGGTAGAACCAGCCGCGCAAGCATGTCGGTCTCACATCTTCAAAGGAGGGCTCGAAGACCACGTGTGTCATCGTACTTTTCACGGTGTTGTTCCATGCCGGGGTACCGTTGGTGGCGGTGGCAGTGACGGCCGTGCCGCTCCACACGTTGGTGATGGTGACAACTTCGCTGCCGTCCTCCGGCGTGAAGGTGTCGCCTGCCGTTAGTGTCTCGGCACGATTGGTAAGATACAACGTGGTGTTGCCAGAGCACCACACAGCGTATGCCGTCTCGTCCTCGGCGTGAATGCTGATGGAAAAGAGAACTATCAGCGATAGCAATAATGTCTTGAGTTTCATGATACGGTATGTTTTTGGTTTTTGTTAGCTTAGTGAATATGTTATCAAAGGAGGTGGTGTGCGGAAAGCACGACATAGGCCTAATTACCTTTATTTTGCAAATTTAGGAAAAAATCTTAGATTATAAAGCCTGTCGTGATAAAAATGTGAACAAATTGCCCCAAATTGGAAATTTTGACATCAAAAAAATGGCGCACATACGCGTCTCTTTTTTTGTTTTCATGCTGACAAGGTGAAAATGACATGCCCCGCAGCAGAGAGGTTTTTATCTTTGCTGTAGGAAGGAAGCAAATTCCCTGTCAATCCATGAAAACTATCCAGTCATGACATCCATCAAGATCAAGTTCAGACCCTCGACCGTAGAGGGCAAGGAAGGAAGCATCTATTATCAGGTCATCCACCGCCGGGTGGTCAGACAACTGAACACAGACTACAAAGTTTTTGAAGAAGAATGGGACGAGAAGGAAGGAACCATCATCGTCACCGGTCCGCGCAGCAGCCTGCTCAGCAGCATCAAGGAGCGCATCACCTGGGACATTGCCAGGCTGAAGAAGGTGGTGGCAGAAATGGAGAGCAAGCAGAGCCGATACACCACCGATGAAGTCATCGCCCAATATCTGCGGCAATCGGAAGAGACCTCGCTGTTCGCCTTCATGCACCATCTCATCGCAGAGTTGAAGCGGCAGAACAAGGTCAGGACCTCAGAGACCTATACCTCAGCGCTCCACAGCATCATGGCCTTCCTTGCGAACAACGACCTGCCTATCGACGGCATCAGCAGCGACCTCATGCTTCGATATGAGTCATGGTTGAAATCGAGGGATGTCCACATGAACACCATCTCATTCTATATGCGCATCCTCCGTGCCGTCTACAACCGTGCGGTAGAGAAAGGATTGGTGGAGCAACGCCATCCCTTCCGCCATGTCTATACCGGCATCGGCAAGACCCTGAAAAGGGCCGTTCCCCTCAGCATCCTCAAAAAACTGAAGAGTCTTGACCTCACCTCCAAGCCCTCTCTCGAGTTTGCCCGCGACATGTTCCTGTTCAGTTTCTACACGAGAGGGATGTCATTTGTTGATATGGCTTTCCTCCGGAAGAAAGACCTTCAATACGGCATTCTCACCTACCGCCGGCGGAAAACGGGGCAGTTGCTCACCATCAAGTGGGAGAAATGCATGGAAGAGTTGGTAGCCAAGTACCGTCAAGAGACATCAGAAGACACCATCTATTTGCTGCCCATCATCAAGAAGACGGGCGATGAGCGCAGGCAATACACCAATGCGCTCCACCTGGTGAATTACCGTCTGCGCCAACTTTCTGACCTCATCCATCTCCAGCGCCCTCTGACCATGTATGTGGCCCGTCACTCATGGGCGAGTGCCGCCAAGAGCCAGAACATTCCCATCTCCGTCATCAGCGAAGGTATGGGGCATGACAATGAAGCCACCACCCAGATCTACCTCGCGTCGCTGGAAAGCACCGTCGTCGACAAGGCCAACAAAAAGATTTTGGGATTGCTATAGAAAAGATTCAAACACTTTAAATCATTTGTCGTCATAATGCCCGTATGCTGTAAGAACGAGCACAACTACTTCGGTATCGTGAATCTCATAAACAAGCCGATGTTTTTGGGTGATACGTCTGCTCCATTCGCCTGCACGATTGCCAGAAAGAGGTTCTGGTTTGCCAGTGCCAGTGCGAGGATGCTCTTTCAACTCGGCTTCCAATTTCAAAAGTTTTAGAAAAGCCTTAGGCTCTTCGTTCTTCAATTTTTTCGCATCCTCTATAGCCTGTTTCTGATACCTGATAGAGTAAGACATTTTTATATGCGATTAATAAGATCTTCGATGGTTTCACCTTCTTTCAATTCATACGAAGGACCTTTCTTGGCCTCATCAATACGCTGGAAAAACTCTTCTTTTGTAAAAAGAGTTGCATCTTCTTTCTCTGCAACAAGTTTGCGCAAATACTTAACAGCCCTCCTCAGCAGATTCTCATCTTCTGCGATTATACTCATATTGCGAAGCATCTCCGCATTTAATTGTATGTTTGTCATATTTCTTCCTTTTTTCAATGCAAAGATAGTAAAAATAATGTTCAATGCAAAGCAAAAAGAGATGTTTTTATTATCATTGCAGAGATGCAGTCTATCTTCTCAAAGCAAAGTCCGTATAAGAATTAAAAAAATGCAAGTAATAAACAAATACAAAAAGATGGATGTGCAAACTTTTGGAATAATCCTTGTTGCAGAATTAGAATTTCAAAAGTGTTTAGCAAATCTCTAAATCTCTTTCCAAGAGAGGGATATCTGCCCACAAAGTTAAAGAAAAAACACTAAAAAGCATTCTGCAATTGATATAAAAATCCTCTTGGACTTGCATTTTTTACATTTTGTTAAGCAAATCCAAGACAATCAAATGCCCAAATTCCTTAATATCAAATCTTTACATATCCTATCCCTCTCTTGGAAAGAGACGAATGGAGTATACCTCCATTTAGTGCTTATTCGGGTTGCGGATATTTCTCGACAAAGGCCCTGAAGCTGATAGGCAAAAACATAATAAAACTCCCTCATAGTGTAACAAAAGGTTTGGTCACCTGTCGAGACACTTCGTTGGGAGTTTATTTGTTAAAACAATGCCCATGAAGCAACAGATAAATTGCGACAACCCTGTATTGAACAACCCTTATGAGGAACCGCAATACTATTACGACTCAGATGCCAATGGCAACATTGACTATGAGACGGTCAATACAGGCCGTCGTCCTTATGGTTACGACATCAATATCGTACCTAAACGTGGACAACGTAGTATGTTTTCACAAGAAGACTTCGCTACAGCTGACCCCAATGCTGAATTCATCAACGAGATTCGTGCACAGGTGAAGAGCTGGCGTGAGGCCGACTACCCTAAGTCATCACGAATCACTCGTGAGTTGCTTCACTTTTGGTTTTCTAATCCTGAGCGCCATAATCAACTACAATTGTTTTTTTGCCAGCGTGAAGCAGTAGAAACAGCTATTTGGCTAAACGAGATTGCTGAGCGTGACCCTAATGTGGGTAACTATCTATTGAATGAACTGACTGAACGGCGACACTCTGTTTCTGTAAACGATGAAGATGTTTTGCCACGCACAGCATTCAAGATGGCAACAGGCACTGGAAAGACCGTGGTCATGGCAATGATCATTCTTTACAACTATTTGAACAAAAGGGTGAACCCGATGGACACACATTATGCTGATCATTTTCTCATTGTAGCTCCAGGCATCACCATCCGCGACCGTCTTGGGGTTTTGCAGATAGACCACAGCCATCGGGCCAACAATTATGAACGAACCGACTATTATCACCAGCGTGGCCTCATTCCACCACAGTTCGAAAAAGAACTTGGCGGACTGAACGCTTCTATCACTATTGTCAACTATCAGCAGTTCATGCCCCGCGTCTTCAGTGGGAAACATGCTTCTCCACTTGATGGCAAGGTGGTATACAGAGATGGCGAAATGCAAGTTCATAAGCAGACCGAAGACTACAGTGTTATGCTGGCACGCATATTGGAGAAAGGCGTAAAAGGGAAACGAATTGTTGTTATTAACGATGAAGCCCACCACTGTTATCTCCCAAAGAAATCTAATGACAAGACCCTTACGACAGAAGAAAAGGACGACGTGAAGCAGGAAAACGAGGCGGCTATGGTGTGGTACGAAGGTCTGCGCCAGATGAAACGATTAGGTTACAAACTACAGCATGTCTATGATTTGTCTGCCACTCCTTACTACTTAAAAGGCTCTGGCTACCCTGAATATTCGCTTTTTCCGTGGGTTGTGAGCGATTTCGGACTAGTTGATGCCATCGAAAGTGGATTGGTAAAGATACCTTTCCTTCCGGCATATGACAACACCGAAGATCTCGATGAACCCAAACTGCGCAACATCTATCAGTTTGTGCGCGACAAACTTCCGAAAAAAGGTGTTCGTGGACAGAGGAAAAAGGACAAAGAGGATGGAGGTGAGGCTACAGAACAGAAACCGCCCAACCTTCCTACGTTGCTCAATACAGCATTGGAGCAATTTGTCAAAGATTACGTGGATTATGACCGTGGATTACGTGCCGATTTTGAGGAGATGGGATCGTTATTAACAGCTCCTCCTGTACTTATAGTTGTTTGCAACAACACCACAGTCAGCCGAGAGGTTTTCCGACTTATCGCTGGCTACCAGGATGGGGTGAACGAAAACGGCGAACCCCGTTATCGTCATGGAGCCTTTCCCGTGTTCTCAAACTACGATGATACAAACCTACCTAAGCCTAAGTTTCCATCACTGCTTATTGACTCCTCTGCGATTGACGAGGCTTCAGCTACAATTGATGAGGGATTCAAGCGAGTCTATGCCAAGGAGATTGAATCCTTCAAACGTGAATATGCCATCCAACATGGTTCGGGAAGTGCCGACCAGCTAACGGATGCTGACATCCTACGTGAGGTAGTAAACACCGTAGGAAAACCCGGGAAACTGGGTGGTGACATCAAATGTGTAGTTTCTGTATCGATGCTTTCTGAAGGATGGGATGCCAACACGGTGACTCACGTCTGCGGCATCCGTGCTTTCGGTTCCCAGCTGTTATGCGAACAGGTTGTGGGGCGTGCCCTGCGTCGGCAGAGCTATGACCTCTTACCTTACGACAAACTTGGGCGTAAGATTCCATCAAAGGATTTGCATAGGTACAAACCAGAAAACATTACCTATAAATTTCCACCTGAATATGCACGTGTCATCGGTGTGCCTTTCAACACATTCAAAGGTGGGCAGGCTGTCACGACAAAACCACAGAAGCCTAAGACCATCATTCGTGCTTTGTCTGAGCGAATTGCTTTGGAAATAAAATTCCCTAATATCACAGGCTACCGTAGTGACAGTATTGACGGAAAATTGGAAGCAGATTTTACTGGGTTGGCCAAGTTCAGGCTGGACTTCAACAGAATTCCAACTGAGACTGTTCTTCAAACAATCGTAAATAATGATAAGAAATTACTTAAAACTGACTGCGAAGAATTGCGTGATCAGCAGGTCATTTACTATTTTACGCAGCTGATGATTCGTGAGTACTACTTTAGTGAGGAACATGGACGACAATTTCAGAAGGTTCCTGACATCCTGAAAATAGTAAAGAAGTGGTATGATGAACAATTGGAAATTGTCGGAGGTGATGGTTCGCCTAAACAAAAGCGTCTGGTCATGCTTTGGACTTATACTGACGTTCTTCACAATATCTATGAAGGTATTCGACAGGCGAACGCCGACCACGAGGAAATTTCAGCAGTGCTTAACTACTACAACCCCGAAGGTTCCACACGTTATGTATTCCGCCCCACGAACCAGCCAGTATTACCTACGGAAAAGAGCCATGTTAACCTTGTCGTTGGAGAACCTGAATCATGGCAGGACGTGGCTCGTCGCACGCTCGACAAAATGGAATGTGTTGAAGCGTGGGTGCGTAACACCTATCTTGGTTTCCGCATTCCTTACTCTGTTGGTGACGAGCAAAAAGAATATGCTCCTGATTTGATAGTACGAGTTCGCATAAGTAATGAACGTACAGCGAATATCATTGTTGAGTGCAACGACTTCGACAATGACAACAGCGGAAATAGGGATACAAAACGTCACTTCCTCACAAATTACTGGTTACCGGCAGCCAATGTATTGAAAACATACGGAGAATGGCATCTGTTGGAAGTACGTGATATTGAACAAATGGAAGAAGCAATCAAAGAAAAAATACAGCAACTATGAAGTTAGACAATATCAGACCCGTTACAAGTATCAAGCACGAGGACAAACGAGTTGCCATACCCGATAGTGAGCATCAGGGAGAGGAACAGGCTGTGCTTAACTGCGAACCCGCACAAAGTGAATATGACGTGTTCCGTCATGAGTTTCAGCGTGGCAGAGACCCAGAACTCTACTGGCTTGGCAAATATCGCAACGACGACGAGGAAAGTCCCGACCGCATGCCACAGCTACGAACCGACATCCGTTCACTCTATAAGCACGAGGATGTGCGACCTGAAGCCATCATCGACAACCTATATATGCTCCATGAGCATCACGAGGAGGGCAACACGCAACTCGACCTCTTCAGACCTGGCGATTTTTTTGACCAGGAGGAAGAGGATGAATTGGAACGTTTGGCAGGATACTACCGACATGCTGACAACTGGCAAAACCGACTCATTCAAGGCGACTCACTATTGGTAATGAACTCCCTGCTGAATCGAGAGGGTATGAAGGGACAGGTGCAGTGTGTATATATGGATCCGCCTTATGGTATCAAATATGGCGGAAACTGGCAGATGCGTATGAATAGCACAAACGTCAAAGAAAGTGATGGTGGCATTAGCAGTGAGCCTGAAATGATAAAAGCTTATCGTGACACATGGGAGCTTGGCATCCACTCGTACCTTTCCTACCTACGCGACAGGCTAGTGCTTGCCCGCGAACTACTCACGGAAAGTGGCTCATGCTTCGTGCAAATATCAGATGAGAATGTGCATCTGGTGCGCAATCTGATGGATGAAATATTTGGCAGCGAAAATTTCGTAAGTCTTATCACCACAAAGAAAAGCGGCGGTATGAGTGAACAGATTATAAACAACATTTCTGACTATATTATCTGGTATGCAAAAGATAAATCAATAGTTAAGAGTAGAAAGTTGTTTATTCCTAAAGTTCTTACAGAGGGAGCTGGGGCAAGATATAATCGTGTAGAAGAAGCTGATGGCAGCATCAGACCAATTAAACTTGTAGAGCGATTGGATCCGAATACTTTGCCTAAAGGAGCAAGGATTTTCTTAGGTGGTCCATTAACATCACAGACACCAAGTGATACGACTAGTTTTGCTTACACTTTTGGCGGAAAAACATATACACCAGGAAATAGAGGATGGAGTACAAATATTAAAGGTATGGATAAACTAGCTTCCATTGGAAGAATCTTACAGACTAAAGGGTTTATCAATTTTAAAATATATTTTGATGATTTTCCGGTTACAAACCTAAGTAATTTATGGGATGATACAATGGGAACTGCAGAACAAGACAAATGCTATGTAGTTCAAACATCAATGAAGCCTATTCAACGCTGTATCCTTATGACTACCGACCCAGGAGACCTTGTCCTCGACCCCACCTGTGGCAGCGGTACGACTGCTTATGTGGCAGAACAGTGGGGCCGCCGATGGATTACGATGGACACCAGCCGTATAGCCTTGAACATTGCCAAGAAAAGACTCATAACAGCCCTATATCCCTATTACAAAACCCACGACGAGAGCGAACATCCTAACATCCGTCATGGGTTCAAATACAAAACGGTACCACACATTACACTAAAATCTTTAGCCAACGACTTGCCCGCTGACGAAGAGGTGCTTTACGACAAACCCGAGGAAGACAAGAAGCGCATCCGAGTGAGTGGTCCATTCACAGTGGAGACACTACAAAGTCATGATGTCAGTTCACCTGAATCGCTGAATGACAAACGCTTGGATTACGATGAGTACGCACTCTTCACAGACCGCATTTTCAACAATCTGCGTTCGAATGGTATACGCAACGGTATCAAGCAGCAGCAGGTAGTGATGCACACGGTGGAGCGCCTGGATGATGCTTATCTGAATGCTCGCGCCTACTACAAAACAGAGGACGGACTGGAGCACTGTGTTTACATCATGATTGGCCCTAAGTTCGGTACAGTAAGTAAACATGCTGTCAACGAAGCCATCCGTGCTTTCCGGCATCATTTGGATGAATCTAACTGGCTCGTCCTCTTAGGTTTCTCGTTTGAAGATACCATCGATACAAAAGAATATGACTTCGGAACGTTCCAAGTGTCGAAAGTACGGATGAACGACGACCTGCTACAGGACGGACTGCTGAAAAAGGACAAAAAAGCAGGTTCGTTCATCATCATCGGCGAGCCTGATATTGCCATCATTCGTGACTGCGAAACAGAGGGGCATGTGGAAATACGGGGCATGGATATGTATGATCCTATCCAAGACGAAGTGAAAGCACGAAACGTAAACGATATTGCCTATTGGGAGATGGATGATGAATATACTGGCTCGCTTTTCAAAGTACGCAGCATACACTTCTGCGGTGGTGACAAGAAAGACTTTGCTGCCTGGCGTAAAGGTCTAACTACCGTAGCGAGCGATATGGCCAAGAAAAAGGCCGAGCATACCCTGCGACTGAAATTCAATGAAGAAGTGTGGGAACGACTCTATGATTTCCGCTCCGAACCCATCAAATGGGAACAAGGTAAGAAAATTGCAGTTCGGGTAGTCTCTCAATTCGGTGAAGAAAGCACCAAAGTCCTAACAATGGAGTAGCAAATTGTAATTGTCTGTCTTATGCGAACCTGGATAATACCCATCTATGCTACAAGTTTTGACTTCGGTCGTGCCCTATATGAAGGACATGACACAATGGATTGGCGTATGTCCTCTCACCCTTTCGAGGTGGGCGATGAGGTGTGGCTGGCGGTGAAAGATCCATTTGTAAGGCTGGCTGTTCAACTGGAAATTACTGCTGTTGGCCTGACTGAGGATGAAGCCAACGATCACCCAAAACTGTGGCGAGACCTCGCAGCTTACTACGATGGCATAGGACGTTTCCGCTACGCCCGCATGAAAGTTACAGGAGGCGCACAATCGTTGTACTATAGTTTAGAAGCCTTGCATGAGCATGGTCTGCAAGGGTCACTGGCTGGAGTCGTGGAGGTGAAAGATGAGCAGTTACTTCGCTTTCTTCATGAAGAAGACTTCACTGACACGCCAACTGAACCTGACTCTTCCTGCGAAGTGGATTATCCTGCCGATGCTCAACTTTATGAGGGAGCTGTTGTTCAAGTGCTTGCCAACCGCTATGAGCGCAATCGAAAAGCGCGAGAACAATGCATAGTCCTGAAAGGACCACGCTGTGCAGTATGTGGCATGGACTTCTTAGAAACATACGGTGAAATCGGTCGAGATTTTATCCATGTACACCATTTAGTACCCATCAGCAGTATTGGCAGTGAATATGAGCTGGATGTTAAACGCGATCTTGTGCCTGTTTGCCCCAACTGCCACTACATGCTACATCGCAAGAACCCTCCATACACAATAGATGAGATAAAGAAAAACCTAAATAGACACTAAATGTTATGACAGTAGAACAAAGGATATTAGCATCTTTTGGCCTAAAGAAATCAGACCTCACAGAAGAATTGTGGAAGAAAGTACAAGAAACGGCTAATATGGAAAGATCTTGTAGAAAATCCAAGATTCCAACACTTATAAACAAACCTCTTTTGCGTGAGCTTTCTTTATTAGCAGAGAATCTCAATAAGCATAAAGATCAGTGGTAAATGTAAAGACATTGTGAAAGAAACATTATAATAGCAAAATTAAATAAATTATAATAGCGAAATTAAATAATAAGAAATAAATATGGCAAACGAAGTTATCTACAAATCCAAAGCGGAATGTTTGGCAGCAATCAACACTTTGAAAGCTGTGGGCATGGATGCCCTTCCTTGGCAACTGAAACAGTTAAAGGAGTTTGAAGAAGCAGAAAAACAATGTGCAATTGACCCTAATAGTCCAACTCCTATTTGGGATACCTTGCGCAAAAACTATCCTTATGGGAAAATGCCTCAGGAAAAAATTGACTGTGTTGAAAGTTCGGTCAATCAACTTCTGGAAGAAGGAGCGCATGCGGAAGAGCCCGGACTGCTACTCGGTAAAATTCAATGTGGTAAGACGGACACCTTTGAGGACATTATTGGTCTTTCCTTTGACCGTGGTGTGGATATAGCCATTGTGATAACTAAAGGTACTAAGGCTTTAGTGAAGCAAACTATCATGCGCATGAAGCATGATTTCCGTTTCTTTAAGGCATCGGAGGACCGAGATCCGCGCGAAACTATTAATATCTTTGATGTGATGGACTTGAAGAAGCGTGGAATAAGGCAAGCGCAGGTGGTCTGCAAAAACGTGATTGTCTGCAAGAAAAACAAAAAGAATCTGGAACACCTGATGAACATCTTCACTACATTGAATCCGTATCTAAAGCAGAAAAAGGTGATAATCGTGGATGATGAAGCAGATTTCGCCAGCCGTAACTACCGTGCAGTAAGTCTTCAGGCAATGACTGATGCAGATGGCAACCCCATTAGGCAAAAACGCGAAATAGAAATGGCGAAGATAGCGCAGCAAATAGATGATTTCCGTAAGATTCCATACTTCTGTCGTTATCTTCAGGTGACCGCTACACCATATTGCCTCTACCTACAACCTGGTGGCGAGCTCAATCTGAACGGGAAGGTAGTGAAACCGTTTAAACCTCGCTTTACTAGCCTTGTGCCTGAGCATGACCGCTACATTGGTGGAAAACAATACTTCGAGGATTCACTGGATGAAGAGTCTATGTATAGTCACTTGTACCACCAAATTGACCCGAAGTGTGTCGATGTGATGGGGCACGAAGATAAGCGCTATTTAAACAATTCGGTTTCCTCTGGTAACATCTATGGCTTGACTTATGCATTGGTGGCTTACTTTACTGCTACAGCTATCCGCCGTATTCAAGAAGCTAACAACTACATGACAAGTGCCATCATCCATGTGGACATAGACAAACGAAGCCATGACTGGCAGCGCCGTATAGTTACACGTCTAATCAATGACATCAAGAAAGCCTTTGTTGATGAAGACCAGTCTGACCTTCGTGTGTGGAGTGCTTTTGATACTATCTATGAAGATTTCACACGGTCAAATGAAAAAGGGCGCAATCAAGGGTTGATTACAGTTGAAATACCTTCCAAGGAAGATGTTCTTGCTGGCATACGTGACATCTTTAATCCTCAGGAGAAGAAGTATCACATCCAGCCAGTTAATTCAGACGAAGATATGGAAACACTGCTTGACGAGGAAACTGGTGAGCTGGAACTGACAACTGCTGCCACTATTTTTATTGGAGGAAATATACTCGACCGTGGTGTTACCATCAAACACATGCTCTCCTTCTTCTATGGCCGCAATCCGAATAATTTCCAACAAGACACAGTTCTTCAGCATGCCCGAATGTATGGTGCACGCTCAAAAGAAGATATGGCCGTGATGCGTTTGCACACGACTCCAGCCATCTATAAAATATTGTCGCGCATGAACACACTCGACAATCAACTTCGTCAATGGTTCATAGAAGGAAAGGACAAGGAAGAGCCTAATGCTGTATTTGTGGGCTTTGATAAGAACATCTCGCCATGTGCCACCTCAAAGATTAAGGCATCTAATGCGCTTACACTTCAACCCGGAAAGATGATTCTGCCTGTAGGTTTTTGGACTGGAAGCAATACAGCCATCAAGAAAACAATCGAGATGATTGATAAACTTATTACAGAATCACCAAACTATGGGAAGCAGGACGAGAATGGATTCTTTGAAATAGATAAAGGAACCGTGATGGAAATCCTAAAACTGATTCAAACGACCTATGTCTATAATAAGGATTTATTCAATACCGACCGCAAAAACGACATCTACGAATTGATGTGTGCATTGGAATATTGTACTTCAACCTCTGGAAACAAGCTCTATGCTATACATCGAACTGGCCGTAATATGAACCGTATCAGAGAGAACGGTGGATGGATTGATGCACCTGCCGATGGTCGTACAGATGTGGCACCTTCACGCGAGGTAGCTTCTGACCAGCCAGTTATCATGTTCATCAAGGAAAACGGTGCGAAGAAAAAGAACGAAGAAGGGAAAAACATTGGATGGAACGATGCTCCATTTTATTGGCCTGTTCTAATGACACAAAAGTGCCTAACGCCTGTGATGTATGCCTACGATCAAGTGCCTAAAGGTGAAGCTGCCGTTATTGATGTATCTGACTTCTTTGAAGGAATAGACATGAAAGACGTGCTTTCATTGACTTTCAAAGGAGATTTGTCAAGATTTGGTGAAGAGGGAACTGAATATTCTGAAGAAGAGTATGAAATTGAGTCACGTGACCTTAAAGAAACTACTGCATCAAAATACATAGAAAAGGATGAACATGGCAATTGGAAGATTAATCCTGATGTGGCATTTGATGAGAATAACTATCATGGTATTTACTCTTTCAACAAAGGAGTATTCCCATTCGTGTTCCGTCCATACAAGTATATGTTCTTGCGTAACAAACGAGACGCATCAGCAGATCTAATGCTAATGGAACTGGCACCTATTAGTGCTTGGAGTACTATACCTGGTGGTTCAATCGATGAGAAGGGAGACCTTATTGATGTTGAGACAAAGGAGGTTTTGGCGCATGCCTATGACAATATTCTTACTAAAAACTTGGAAGAGCATCAACTGCAGGATCAATCATTCTGTGAGTGGAAAATCTTCTATGCAATAAAGAAAATTTTAAAATACAAACGTAATTCTCAAGACATTAATTGGGATAAAATATTTGAAGGAGAGCAGGAAAACGAATGATAGCGACCATACAATATGTAGAAAAGAAGTTTGAGGAGTATAACCAACAGATGTTTGCTGGTCAGCTTCCCAAACTTCCCATTGAATTGAGTGATGCCAAAACATTCCTCGGGAAGTGTGTCTGTCGAAAACGTATTAATCCTGAAGGGAAAACGGAGTATTACGATTTCCGTTTGCACATAAACACACGTATAAATCTCCCAGAACAGGAGGTCGAAGATACCATCATTCATGAAATGATACACTATTTCATTAAATGGAACCAGATGGAAGACACATCTTCTCATGGTCCCATCTTCCAACACATGATGAACAGCATTAACGAGAAATATGGTCGTCATGTTACTATCCGTCACGAAGGAACAGAAGAGCAAAACGAACAGGCTATAGACAAACGTCAGCATTGGCATGTTGTAGCAGTTGTTCATTTCAAAGATGGAAGGACAGGAATCAAGGTATTGCCAAGAGTGATGCCCAGCATTGTCAACTACTACACTAAAATTGTTGCGACAAAAGATGTTGTCAATATTGACCTCTTCATGAGCAATGACGTTTTCTTCAATCGCTATCCGAATTCTTCGGCATTGAGAGTTTACTATATGGAAAAGGATGAAGTGATGCCACATCTTACAGATGCCAAAACACTCTCCATAAAAGGGCAGAAGGTGTTAATCAACGACTAGCCCCATTTTCTCAAAATGATCAATCCATCTGGGTATTATAGAAGTATAACTTCAACGTAAGAACAAGCAAAAGATAAATCAAAAATCATAGTGATTTTGGAGGCCAAACATTAAGAGGATGAGGCTTAGGATAAAGCTTATGCCCTTGCTGGGCGCGTTCCCCTTCACACTAAAAACCCAGGGCGTTGCCCTGGGCTGATTGCTTGGTGGCCTTACAGGCCGTAGTTTTTACAACATGTGAAGCAGGGCCGTAGTTTTACAAATTGTGGAGCAGGCTTTTGTACGGGACATGCATAAAGCAAGTCCATACAGTTGTTTTCAACTTGAGAAAGTTGAATAAATTTAATCGAGAGGTGCGTCTTAATCAAAATGATGCAACATGGCAGACAGATTGACCTGCTTTCCAAGTTTTGAGCAAAGTTTATCATATTCCTTGTCGGTGATATCCTTGCCGTCCTTTGTCTTGTTGCTTTCAGCCAACTCGCCCTCCAAATCGTATTGGTCGATGGATCTGAAGTTGACCACAGCCTTGCTGTTTTTCACAATGGTAAAGTCGGACATCATACAGCCTGTGCCGCAACCACCCTGCACTCCAACGCCATTCTCGTAGAAATAGATCTCTGTCGCTCCAGAGGAGGACGCGAGTACAGCGGGTTGACCGCCGGTGATGGAGAACAGCATTTTATAGTAATGATCCTCGTCCTGGATGAACACCTCGGGCGTACCATCGCGGTCGACGTCCAGCAGGCCGTATGCATTGAAGGAGACCTCATCCTTTTCGAGATCTTGCTTCTCTGCCGCAAGTTCCTTCATTTTTGGCAGATACTTGTTGATGTCAAAATTCTTGTTGAACTTCCCGTCGTCGGCATAGGCACGCATATTCATGAGAATGTCGTAGTCGTCGTCATTCACAAAGATAACGTTGGCGACACGCCATTGTCCGTCCTCCACCCGCATCAGCCAGCGGATGGGAATTCCCTTGGTGGTGACGGCGTCCTTAACGAGGAAATTGACTTCAGCCGTTCCTTTTTTCTGCAGTTTGACCTGAATGTCGTTGGCACTGACATACCCCTCGTAGCAGTCGTAGGTCCAGGGATCCAGCGGTCCTTCCTCACCGAAGTCGAAGAAGCCGCCGCACTCACACTCACGGTCGATGGCCGCCACTTCCTGGCGTATCTCCCACCATTCTTTACTGCCGAAGCGCTCGTCGACAGAGGGCATCTCCTCTTTGGGATCCTCACGCATCTTATTCCAGTAGTCATAGACGGCATTCACTTGTTTGACCACAGCCTCCACGTTATTCAGCGTGTCGGGCACTTCGTTCGTGACGGTAGATTCGGCATCTGGCGTGGCATCGCTGGTCTTGCTGCCACAGGATGTTGCTGCCACAAAGGCAAAAAGCAGAAATATTATCTTTTTCATTTTTGGAGGATTTTTAGTGTTTTGGTTATCATTCAGCGAGTATTGTTTTTAACATGAATTCCCACGAATTTATCAAAAATTTCAGGTAGACCTCAGCCTTCCACCATCTCCTTGTAGGACTTTTTCTCGCGGCTGGTCTCAACGAGTTTGCCGTCTTTCCACTGATAGCGAACAAATTCCACATCGTCGTCGAGGCGCCAGGTGCTGAAGATGCACTTGTTCTCGGCGTCGATCTCAGGGCTGTAGATCTCGCAGTCGTAGTCAAACTTCTCGAATTGGTGAGCCTTGTCGTCCCAGAGCCAGACATCGTAGGTGAAGTTGCCAAATCCGTTCATCGGACCCGTGCACACCTGAAGGTCAGGAATACCGTCGAAATTCCAGTCTTCCTCTTCGATATCGCCTATGCTGCCCTTGACCCAGGTCGCGGTGTCGAGAGGCAGCGCCTGGCTGTAAAGTTGCTGAGTATGACCCTTGGCGTCGGTCAGATAGACCACAATCGTATCCCACCTCACCTCGTCGTCCTCTTTGATTGTCCGCACTTCCGTACGGAAAGAATAGTCGGAACGCTGGGCCACATAGTCATCATTGGTTTCTGCAATGGCTTTGCCCGTCACTTTTGCAGAGGCAGCCACTGCCGGTGATTGGGCCGTCTTATTGCCACATGACATGACGGTCAGGGCCAACAAAAAATATATTGCTATTTTCATTGTTGTCTGTTTTGGCTTTCAATACTTCTTCATCATTTGTTTTTCCAGAGATTATTCTCCTTATGTGCAACACTGAGAGAGTTGAGTTATTATAATATAGCAATGACAAAGATAGTGTTTTTTTTCAATATAGAATTGTTTGTTATTCATTTTAACATAAGAAATGCTTATGCCCTTGCAGGGCGCATTTCCATTCACACTATCAACCCAAGGCGTTGCCCTGGGCTGATTGCTTGTCAGGACATACATAAAGTAAGGCCCAACGAATTGCACTGTTATTGCGCCCTGCAATTGATTTATATCAAAAATCATTGAAAAGCGGTATAATTTTGCCGTTTTATTCCACAAAAGGGTAAAAATGTAACTTTTTTCCATGTTTTTTGATTTTTTTCTTTCTTTTTGTTTGGTGGTTTTATGAAAATGCTTACCTTTGCACGCAGAAAAAATCGGAGGACATCTTTTTTAAGACAAACATTTTCAAACAACCAATAAAAAAAGTAGAAAGATTATGATTGCATCAAAAGTTGTAGAGAATCTTCAGCAGAGGTTTCCCAACGAACCTGAGTACATTCAGGCAGTGAGCCAGGTATTAGGCAGTATCGAAGAAGAGTACAACAAGCACCCAGAGTTTGACCGCGTCAACCTCATTGAGCGTCTTTGCATCCCTGACAGGATCATCTCCTTCCGTGTGACTTGGACTGACGACAAAGGCAACGTCCAGACCAACATGGGTTACCGCATCCAGCACAACAATGTGATTGGCCCGTACAAAGGCGGTATCCGTTATCACGCATCTGTGAACCTCTCCATCCTGAAGTTCCTCGCTTTTGAGCAGACTTTCAAGAACTCCCTTACCACTCTTCCGATGGGTGGTGCCAAGGGCGGCAGCGACTTCTCTCCCCGCGGCAAGAGCAATGCTGAGGTGATGCGTTTCTGCCAGGCCTTCATGACCGAACTTTACCGTCACGTGGGTCCCGATGAGGACGTTCCCGCAGGTGACATCGGTGTTGGCGGCCGTGAGGTAGGTTACATGTTTGGCATGTACAAGAAGTTGACCCATCAGTTCACCGGCATGCTGACCGGCAAGGGCCAGGAGTTCGGCGGTTCACGCATCCGTCCCGAGGCAACCGGTTACGGCAACGTATACTTCCTCCAGAACATGCTCGCCACCCGCGGCCTTGACATCAAGGGCAAGACCATCCTCGTATCGGGTAGTGGCAACGTGGCACAGTATACTGTGGAGAAGTGCATCGAACTCGGTGGCAAGGTGGTGACCATGTCTGACTCCGACGGTTACATCTACGATCCCGACGGCATCGACCGCGAGAAACTCGACTGGATCATGGAGTTGAAGAATGTGGAGCGTGGCCGTATCCGCGAGTACGCTGAGGAATATGGTGTGAAATATGTGGAAGGTGCCAAGCCTTGGGGTGAGAAAGCCGACATCGCCCTGCCCTCCGCCACCCAGAACGAGATTGACGGCGAAGCCGCCAAGACCCTTGTTGCCAATGGCGTGATCGCAGTAAGCGAGGGAGCCAACATGCCTTCTACTCCGGAAGCCATCAAGGTGTTCCAGGGTGCCAAGATCCTCTACTCTCCGGGCAAGGCAGCCAACGCCGGCGGTGTGGCCGTGTCAGGTTTGGAGATGAGCCAGAACTCAGAGCGTCTGCGCTGGAGCCGCGAGGAAGTTGACGCCAAGTTGCACGACATCATGAACGACATCCACGCCAACTGTGTGAAGTATGGCACAGAGGCCGACGGATACATCAACTATGTGAAGGGCGCCAACGTGGCCGGCTTCCTGAAAGTGGCCAAAGCCATGATGGCCCAGGGCATCGTTTAAGCCACATCCACCGAGAGGTTTTTTGTAACCTACATACAAAGTGAAACAATAAGTATCGTCCGCAGTTTTGGCTGCGGACGATTTTTTTTCATCCCCAAGAGCAAAAAAAACGCTGCAAAATCCTTAATAAGAAAAAAAAACACTATTTTTGTGGTCAAATTACTTATCATTACTTAATACTATGGACTTTACTATGATTGTTGAGCTTCTCATCGTATTGGGAGCTCTTTGGGTCGGATCCCGCTACGGCAGTCTGGCTCTGGGTGCCATTTCCGGCATCGGTCTTGCCATTCTCGTGTTTGGTTTTCATCTAAAACCCGGTTCTCCTCCAACTGATGTCATCTACATCATCATCGCAGCCGTCACCTGTGCCGGCATCATGCAAGCATCGGGAGGTATGGACTGGTTGATACAGTTGGCCGAGAGAATGCTTCGAAAGCATCCCGACCACATCACCTTCCTTGCCCCCATCACCACTTTCTTCCTGACTGTGCTGGTGGGAACGGGCCATGTGGTCTACACCATCATGCCAATCATCTGCGACATCGCCCTCAAAAAAGGCATCCGCCCCGAGCGCCCCTGCGGTGTGGCCTCCATCGCCTCACAGGTAGGTATCACCTGCTCCCCGATTGCCGCCGCCGTGGTCGCCTTTGTCACCATCTCCAACACGAACGGATATGACATCACGATTCCGAAAGTGCTGCTGGTGTCGATTCCTGCTTGTCTGTGCGGCCTCATCGCTGCGGCTGCCGCCTCCTACCACAGAGGCCTTGACCTCGACAAGGACCCCCAGTTCCAAGCCAAGATCAAGGATCCCGAGCAGTATAAGTACATCTACGGCAGCAATGCCACCACATTGGACAAGGAAATTCCCCAGTCGGCCAAGAATGCAGTGTTCATCTTCCTCGGAGCGCTGTTGGTCATCGTGTTTTTCGCCATCTTCCAAGACATTCTACCTGCCTGGGATACTGTGAAAGCCGTGAAGGGAGCCGAAGACCTCCAGATAGCGGAGGGCGCCACCATCACGGCTGACAAACTGGCCAGCGCCGGAGTAGTGGTAGAGGGTGTGACGGAAAAGAGCACCGCACTGCTGAAGATGAACCTTCTGATTCAGATCGTGATGATCTCAGCCGCCGCGCTGATGATTATATTCTGCAAGGCCAGTCCCAAGAAGGCCGTGGCAGGTCCGGTGTGGCAGTCAGGTATGGTGGCTGTGGTAGCCATTTACGGAATTGCCTGGTTGGCAGACACCTATTTCTCCAACCACATGAAAGAGATGCAGGGAATGTTGGAAAACATTGTATCGCAATATCCATGGTCGATAGCCTTCGTGTTCTTCCTCGTTTCGGTGCTGATCAACTCGCAGGGAGCCGTTGTGGTGTCGATGCTGCCACTCGCCTATAAGTTGGGCATTCCCGGTCCTGTGCTTCTCGGTGTGCTTCCTTCCGTCTATGGTTACTTCTTCATCCCCAACTATCCGAGTGATATCGCAACGGTGAACTTTGACCGTTCGGGCACGACAGTGATTGGCAAATACCTGCTCAACCACTCGTTCATGATGCCTGGCTTGATCTGCGTGACGGTGTCCACGATCGTGGCCTACCTGATTACGACATTGTTCTATTAGAATTAGGAGTTTAGGAGTGTAGGAGTGTAGACAATACTCTCGCCTTTAGATGGGCAATAACTGAAAGTCCCGCCGAGCAGATGCCTGGCGGGACTCTTGTATTTGAAATTTAGGAGTGTAGGGGATTAGGAGTGTAGGAGTGTAGGAGTGTAGGAGTGTAGACAATACTCTTGCTTATCATTGGTTGCCTTTCGATAAGGAAGATTAGAGTGTCAGTCGGTGGTGGTGAATTTCCCGTTGATGAAGTCCTCCACCTCAGCCACCTCGTCCTCGTCAAACCAATCGGAGAGTTTCTCCTTGGCCTTGGCTTTCACATCCTCAGGAACATCTCCCCATACCTTGCTGATGACATAGACCAGCACGGTGAGGTCGTCGCTCAGCCCCACAATCGGGAGAGCGTCGGGCAGCACATCAAGCGGACTGATGAGATAGCCCAAGGCCCCGATGATGATGGCCTTTTCCTTGACGGAGACATTCTTGCTCTGAAGCATATAATAAAGCACAAGAGCGGAATAGACCAGTTTGGCTCCTGCCCTTTTGGCCACTCTTGAGATTTTCTCGACAAACCCCTTGGGTGAGAACTTGTCGGAATATGACATGAAATCGGGTAATTCCATATTTGATGCCGTTTTGATAAAGATTGGGCAAAATTACGCGATTTTTTTGAATAAGACAAACATTTATTTGTCATTAACAACTTTTTGTTGTATCTTCGCCATCAAGTTATCAACCTTAATGCCGAAAGAAATGGACAACATCTTAGACGACATGGAGCACCGGGTGAGGAAAATCATCGCTGACCACCGAGGCGAGGCAGGCTTTCCCGACCTTGAGTCATACGGAGTGACCGAGAAGCAGTTTGACGACTATCTGTTTGACAAACAGGCCATCATCGATGACGACGAGTCTCTGAAGAAGAAATACACCATCTACTCCATCGTGTTTCTCATCCCCTTTGTGGTGATAGCGTTTTATGACACAACGGTCAAGAACGCACTGATAGCCGCAGCCAGCGGTGGTGTGCTCTGTCTCATCTATTATCTCATCGCCATGATCATCAGCAAGATACGCATGAGCCGTCTGAACAATGAGGCCATAGAGCGCTACATCGCCGACATCATTCGATTTCAAGATCAACGACCCGCACCTCAGCCAGGCTCTTCAGATACTCCTCGCGAATCTGCTGGATTCTGAGCCAATGGGATTTCGCCAGCGCATCAAGTCCCACCTCATCGAGTGACCAGTTGCCGCCATTCTCCAGTTTTTCCACCATCCGTCCCACCGTCATGTTGGATATATCGATGGATGGCAAATAAGCCTGTTCCGTTTCCTTTCTGTCCTTGCTGGTGTCGTAGACGAGTCCTGCCCTCTCCATGGCATTGAGCATATCGACGATGATATGGGTGGGTATATCCGTCTTGCTCCTGAGTTGCAACGGAGTGAGCGGTTTCTCCCCCTTCTCAAAACGATGGCAGATGAAACTCAGCAGCAGCGCGCACAGCCTCATTTTGTGCTCATGTGATATTTCCTCGTTGTAGGAAACAGGCATGAGCCTTTCCATGTTTTGGTTGGTATAACAGAGATGCACGCCGAAGAGACAGATAATCCATGAGAACTGCACCCAAAGCATAAAGAGCGGCAAGGCTGCAAACGAACCGTAAATGGCGTTGTAACTGGTGGCCCACAACTGCAAATGGATGTACACCATCTGCAGGATCTGCATGGCGACACCCGCCAGGATGCCCGGCCACACGACACTGGAGAATTTGACCCTCGTGTTGGGCATCACCTTATAAATCACGATGAAGAGCAACGACATGACCACACAGGGCGTTATCGCCACCATGAATTTCTCCATCGGCGCCGCATACTCGCTTAACTGGTTGTTCACCGCCGACATGAGGATATTGATTCCCGACATGAGTATGATGGCGAATGGCAGCAGCACGAAAAACGCCACATAATCGATAATGGTGCTCGTCCATCCCCTTGAGTTAGTCACTTTCCATATATCGTTGAACGTCCCCTCGATGTTGCTGATAAGCATGATGGCAGTGTAGAGCATCACGACGGCACCGATACCGAGGATGACACCGTTTTTCACATTGACCAAATAGGAGTTGACAAAGCCGATGATGATCTCGGCAGCCTGAGGCTGACTGGAAAGCAAGTCGGTGAACCATTCCTCAATATATCTTGAGAATCCGAAACCCCGTGCGATGCCAAAGACCACGGCAACCACAGGCACAATGGCCAATATGGTGGAAAACGACAATGCCGCCGCCCTTTGTGTGATGCGGGCGTCGACAAAAGCCCTCACCGCGAGCACCAGAGTCTTGAGAATATTGACCAAGAAGAACAGCGGCGCGGGGATGTCGTCTTTTTTCTGTCTCCAGATATCGTAACTGAAATATCTGATGACTCTGTTGAGCATTCTCTTCATTTCAATAAATAAGGAAAAGGAAACAGACTCCCTGTAAGCCGGGTTCTGTCGATGCCGCAAGCGACACTGCCTGTCATTTATCTACGCCTACAGTCACCCGTAGGCTCCAGCGTTCCACCCTCCATCGGAGTGAGTCGGGCGGGCTACCCTCAGACGATGGTATACGCGAACTTGCAGCTCCCAGTGTGCACAGCCCAGTGATCACCCACTGGCTGGTGGTCTCTTACACCACCTTCTCACCCTTACCTTCCCAAGGGATGGCGGTTGTTTTCTTCTGCATCTACCTGCTGTCACCAACAGCTTCCATTTTCAGAAGTGGGATGCCCTATGCTGCCCGGACTTTCCTCCCGCATCACCTTGTTCAGGTGCTGCCAGCGACAGGCCGGGACTCTGTTTCCAACTTGCAAAGATAGTGAAAGCCGAGAGCAATGCAAAATAAAAAGGCATTTTTTTGATTTAGTATCAACACAGAGTCACAGAGACTCAGAGATTATTTGTGTCTTTTAGCAGGAATTATTATGGAAGAAAAAATAAAAAACTCACCTTATAAGATAGATTTTTTAGTATAAGATTTGTGCTGTTTGTTTTTTTTGCTAATTTTGTGGTCTAAAAACAGTATGATTATGAGAAATAAGACTTTTTTACTAATATTGACCATTGCGTTCTGCCTTTGCTCCTGCAACAAAGGAGAAGAGAAATCTGCTGGTGAACAGCCATCCGCTGAAATAGAAATGGAAGAGGTAGAAGCCCCCAAGACCCTCCCTAAGACAAAGGCATTTTACACAAAACTGATAGAGGATTTCTTCCAACAGAAATATAGTGATTGCTTCAAGGGCAGCAACTATGTTGAAAACACTGTATCGGTGATCAAACTGGAATTTGCCGGTGAAGAGTCAAAAGGCGAGGAAACCGATGCTGAAGCCAAGAATGAGGAAGAGAACACCACAGAGAAGATGGGTACCGCCGACGGCAAAAATGAGGTGGAAGTGATAGGTACCCACACCTATGTAGGGACAGGCGGTTTCGAGGTGACCGGTCAGAAGTTCAAGGCCATCATCAGCATTGCCCAGGAAGGTTTCAACATCGACATCTACCGCGAATCGACACAGATCCTCACCAGCAAGTCATTCTGGGAGAAAGGTGCCGGCAACATGGTTTTTGTGCAATAACGATTTGTTCTAACTTTAGATATCAAGAAGCCACCGCCCATTATGAGCGGTGGCTTTTCGTTTGCGGCATGGTTTGACGGACATACATGAAGTAAGTTCGACGAATTACACCGCGATTCTTGGGAATCTATTAAATGATTGACTGTCCCCACTTTTTCTCCAACGCCTGAGCCTTCATTCGGGTTTGCTGCATGAAGGATTTGTATTCCTCGGACTCCGGGTGGAACGGGCGGTGGGCCAGAGCCTCCTTGATGGGTTTCCACTCCTTGATGAAAAGGAGGGCGTCCTCGCTGAGATAAGAGTCGGTGAGTCGCTCCCAGATATAGTCCACCGCCTGCTGTGAGGGGTGGAGCATGTCGGGCTGATAGAAGCGATAGTCACGAAGTTCATCGTTGACAATCTCATAGGCAGGGAAGTAGTTCACATTGTCAGAGAAGAGTCCCTGCAACTGCTCTGCTGCCAAAAGGAGAGCCGCTTTGGAGAGCACACTGCCATGGAAACCGTATTTGGCATATCGTATGGGACTCACCGTCACCACTACCCTCACCTTCTCATAAGCCCCACGCAACAAGGACACCGCCTCGCTGAGATAGTTCACACACTGATCCACCGTGAGCACCTCCTCACGGAAAAGATGATGTGGACGTTTCTGGCAGTTGTCCACAATCTCGCCGGTCTCCTTCAGCACATACACATGGTTGGTGCCGAGTGTGAGGAATGCCACACGGGGAGGTTCATCGGTCTGCTGCAGCCAGCGCTCCACAGTATGCAGAATGCTGGCAGGGTTGTACATCACCCCATAGGGATTGACCACGGCGCGGAATTTCTCCTCAACGAATCGCTGCCCGATGCTGTCGGCGAAACAGGAGCCGACAAACAACATTCTCTCAAAAGGCGGAATGCGGAAGGACGGAACGGGAATGTCTACTATGGTTCGGAAATTCATTTAAGTGAAGAGTGAAGGGTGAAGGGTGAAGAGTGAAGAATGAAGAGTGAAGAGTAGGCGGACTTCAGTCTTTGAGAGAATAGGTGATGGTAGAAACCACCCTCACACTCTTTTTATAGGGGATGTCGGAGTCATCGATAGAGAACTCACCCTGTCCAGCCTCCAAGATTTTATTGATTTTTGAGTGACTGTTTTCGGCAAACTGTTTGGCGGTTTTCTCTGCGTTGGCGATAGCCTCCGCCATCATTTCCGGTTTCAACTGCTGGAATTTGGTGTATTCATATTCAGCATTGTCGGAATTCAGGATGATGTCCCTGTCGATCAGTTCGTCAGATTTTGTCATCAGTTCGCTGATGAACTTCGTCTCAAATGAAGTGACGATGACAGAACGTCTCACCGTGTAATTGTAGCGCGGCTTATCCTCCCCCCATACGTTGGCAAGATTGTCCGTAACGTCGAACGTGCTTACTGAAACAGTGCCTTTGCCGTCAATTCCTTTTTCCTTGAGGAAATTTTGGATGATTTTGACTTTTGCATTGAGCCTGCCAAAAATGGGCTTGAGTTCATCGTCAGACTCTTGCAGTTCCATGGTCCACACCACTTTATCTGCATCGACTTCTTTCTCAGCAAGTCCTTTCACTGTCACCCGGCGGTCTTTGTTGGTGAAATTGTCAATGCCACTCTTGATGCACAACCCCAGCATCAAAAGGCCAACGGCCACGATGGCCGCTACGATTATTTTCTCATATTTTTCCATAATTTGGCAAATAATTGTTTGTTAATGTCCTTTTTTCTACATCATGACAGACGGATACTCTATCGTTATCTTTTTCAAAGTTATAGAGTGATTCTCTTCTTCAAATCTATCCTTTACCATGATAAAAAATGGTGTCAATCAATCGACTTACAAAAATAGTCGCCTTCAGCGAGAAATCGCAAGATTTTTTTAAGAAAATGAGAAGAAGATACTTTTTTCCACCCATTTACCACTTTTTTCATCACCTGACCTTCTTTTTGCACGTTGACCATTGGTTTTGCTTGTCAGGGAACCATGAAATAGACTCACCGAGCAGAATGACTTTTTGTAACATCTATTTTATCCAATGTAATATATGGAAAATAAAATTTGATAAAATAAACAAAAAGTAATAAATTTGCACAATTCAACTATTCAAGCATTTCAACATACTATTATTTAACCATTGATGCACCACTGAGTGCAGAAGAAGAGGATTATCTACCTAACTAGGCTACTTACCTTATTATTTTTCTAACTATATTATTAACTTACAATCTATGCAAAATTTCACGAAATGTATTTCGGTGATCTGTGCCAGTTTGTTGACTATTTCTGTGTCCGCCACAGCGACACCAGTCACGGCTGAAGAAGCAGTACTTGAAACAAATGCTGCGGTACAGGTGAAAGGCGTGGTTCTCGATTCGAGCGGAATGCCGATTATCGGAGCCACCGTCATGGAAGTGGGCTCCCAAAACAACGGAACCCTGACAGGCCCCGACGGATCTTTTGCGATTTCCGTCAACAAGGGAGCGTCTCTGCGAATCTCCTACATTGGCTACAAGACGGTCACGGTGAAAGCCACCGAAGGCCGGCAGATGTCCATTGTGCTTGAGGAAGATTCTGAATTATTGAATGATGTGGTGGTGGTGGGTTACGGAACCCAGCGCAAGAAGTTGGTCACCGGTGCCACGGTTCACGTAGATGCCGACAACATCGCCGCCACCAACGCTGTCGATGCCTTCGGTGCTCTTCAGAGTCAGGCAGCCGGTATGAACATCGTCCAGAACTCCGGTCAGCCCGGTGAGAGTTACAAGGTGGTGATCCGCGGTATGGGCACAGCCGGTTCGAACACCCCTCTGTATGTTGTGGACGGAGTGCCAGGAGGTGATATCTCCGACCTGTCGCCCAACGACATCGAATCCATTGACGTGCTGAAGGATGCCGCCTCCAGTGCCATCTACGGAGCCCGCGCCTCCAACGGTGTCATTCTGGTGAACACCAAGAAAGGCAAGGCCGGACGCATACAGGTGTCCTTCGACGGCTACCTTGCCTGGCAGAACCCCAACACGAATGATGTGACGCCCCTGAACGCCAAGCAGTATATGGAAATCAATGACAAGGCATACGAGATACAGGGTGTGACCACTTATGACTGGGCGAAACTGATACCCAAGCAGTATGCCCAAATCATGAACGGCACCTGGAACGGCACCAACTGGTTGGAAGAGACCACCTTCCACAACGCGCCGATGAACAATGCCTCTCTCAACATCACCGGCGGCAGCGACGTGTCCCGTTTCGCCCTCGGTTTCACGAAATACCATCAGACAGGAACCATCGGCTGGCCCGCCACCCCGAAGTTCGACCGCTACACGGTGCGCATGAACTCCGATTACTCCCTCATCCGCCGTCACGGCCGCGATATCCTGAAGTTCGGTGAGAACGTGACATTCTCAGCCACCGACAAGAAAGGCATCTCCATTGGCGGCATCTATGGCAACAGCATCCGCAACCTGCTCGCCATGTCGCCATTGCTCCCCGCCTACAACGACGCCGACGAATTCTACACCTACAAGGACATCCAGGCCGACAACTGGGACTTCAGCGCCGAGATGGCCAACCCCCTCGCAGTCATGAAATATGACGAAAGCGAGAGTTACACAAAACGTTACCGTCTGCAGTCCAACTTCTTCCTCGAGTATGTCCCCATCGTAGGCCTCACCTTACGTTCGAGTGCCGGATGGCAATACCGTCACTCCGAGGGCAGGAGTTATGTTCCCGTTTATGAGATAAGTGCCAAGAAATCGAACCCCAACGACGACGTCCGTCAGAACCAATCATACAACACCCGTTGGTCACTGGAAAACACTGTCAACTGGGTGAAGGCGTTCGACAAGCACAACATTGACGTCCTTATAGGACAGTCACTGGAAAAATGGGGATATGGAAACGGCCTGAGTATCACCAACTCCAACTCCCTCTTCCCCGGCTCCTTCAAGCACGCCTACATCGACAACGCCAACGTGGTGGATCCCGCCTACACCTCCATCAGCGGCAGTCCCAACACCCAAGGCGCGCTGTCATCCTTCTTCGGACGAGCCAACTACAACTATGACGAGACCTACCTGCTCTCACTGGTCATCCGCGCCGACGGTTCATCCAACTTCGCCCGCGGCAAACGCTGGGGCTATTTCCCATCCGTATCAGCCGGTTGGGTACTCACCAACGAGTCATTTATGGATCCTGTCAAAGACTGGCTCTACTTCTTCAAGATCCGTGGCAGTTGGGGACAGAATGGTAACTGCAACATCTCCAATTTCCAGTATGTAGCCACCGTGGCATTCGACGACCCCTACTATTTCGACAGCAAGGACAACCCAGGCATCGGCGCCTACCCCAACATCCTTCCCAACAAGGACGTGAAATGGGAGACCTCCGAACAGTTAGACTTCGGTTTTGACGCCCGCTTCCTCAAGAACCGCTTAGGCATCTCCTTTGACTGGTACAACAAGAAGACCAAGGACTGGCTGGTGCGCGCCCCGGTACTTCTCTCCTATGGCACCGGTGCCCCCTACATCAACGGCGGCGACATCGAGAACAAGGGTTTTGAAATCCATGCCTCCTGGAACGACCATATCGGCAAGGACTTCGTGTACAGCATCACCGCCAACCTGTCACACAACAAGAACGAGGTGACCCGTCTGGCCAACTCCGAAGGCATCATCCACGGCGGATCCAATGCCATCGCCCAGAACACCGCGGAACTCTACCGTCTGCAGGTAGGCTACCCCATCGGTTATTTCTGGGGCTACGAGATGGAAGGCATCATCCAGAACGAGCAAGACCTGCAGGACTACCTTGCCCGCAACTGCGGCGGCGACAAGAAAAACTCTCTACAGGGCGAGTCGCTCCAACCCGGAGACGTGAAGTTTGTCGATGTCAACGGAAACGGCAAGATAGACAAGGGTGACGACGACAAGACGATGATCGGCGACCCCAATCCCGACTACACCGTAGGTCTGACCATCAACCTCGCCTACAAGGGCTTCGACTTCTCACTCAACGGCTATGGATCATTCGGTCAGCAAGTTGCGAAGAGTTACCGTCAGTTCTCCGACCATCCCGACGACAACTACTGCACCGACGTATACACCAAATACTGGACCGGCGAAGGCAGCACCAACCGCTATCCCCGTTTCTCTGACGGCAAGACCGCCAACATGTCAGAAATCTCCCGTGTTTGGATAGAAGATGCCGACTTCTTCAAGATCTCCCGCGTCTCGATCGGCTACGACCTGAAGCGCCTGATTCGGGCACTCCCTGTGACCAAGTGTCACATCTATGTGGCTGCCAGCAACATGTTCACCTTCACCAAATACTCAGGTATGGATCCTGAGGTCGGCTTCGGCAATGGTACAAGTTGGGCATCCGGCATCGACTGTGGTTATTATCCTTCCTCCCGTTCCTGGCAGGTTGGTCTGAATGTCAACTTTTAATCCATGAAGATTATGAAAAAGCATATTATATTCCTGATGGTGTCCGCCGTATGTGTGCTGTTGGCTGGCTGCGACGACTTTTTGGACACGGAAAGCCTTACGATGAAAGATACATCCAACTTCCCCATCAATGAGACGGATGCCATTCAGATGGTGAACGGAATCTATTCGGCGATGAACCGCAACCTCGCCGACCCCGAGGAAGACCCCTTCTTCATCTTCGACATTGCCTCCGACGACCGTCTGGGCGGCGGCAGCCAGAGCAACATCGGAGCCCAGGGCGTCGACCGCCTCATGAACTCCTATGTAGACTGGATGAAGCCCTTATGGCAGCAGCGCTACGCCGGCATCAACCGTGCCAACAGCGCCCTTGAGACCATTGACAATGTGACGGGATGGTCCTCGGAGAACAAGAAGAAGCAACTGCTGTGCGAGATCTATTTCCTGCGCGCCTTCTATTATTTCAACTTGGCACAGGTATTCAATGGTGTGCCATTGGTGCTGAGCACGGAGCCACAGAACCTACCCAAGGCCACCCCTGACGAGGTTTATGCCCAAATAGCCTCCGACCTGAAGAAAGCCATCGAGTATGGTCCCTCCACCAAGTATCCGGAGTTTGGCGACGGCCATGCCTCCCGTTGGTCTGCCGAGGGCATGATGGCCCGTGTGTGGCTTTTCTACACCGGTTTCTACAAGAAGTCTGAATTGCCCCTCCCCGCCGAGGAAGGCGGCAGCATCTCGAAGGCACAGGTGGTCTCCTGGCTCGAGGACTGCATCCAGAACAGCGGCTACGGCCTTGTCTCCGACCAGCGCAATCTCTGGCCCTACACCAATCCCTACACCGGCAAGGACTACAAGTATGACATCGACAACGGTCTGAACTGGGAGACCGATGAGAACATAGAAAACATGTTCGCCATCAAGATGTCTAACAAGCCCGGATGGAGTGCCGACGCACAACTCCGCCACAACCGCATCGTAGAGTTCTACAGCCTTCGCAAGACCAATGAGACAGCCTTCCCCTTCTCCGTGCAAGGCTACTCCAACGGACCTGTCTGCGAGAAGTTGTGGACCGACTGGGCCGCCGACCCCGACTACGCAGGCGACTACCGCCGTGTGGGATCCATCTGCGACCGCGCTGTTGAGATACCCGACTATAAGGGTGACCCAGCCAAGGAGGTAGAGAACACCAACCTGCTCGCCAAGAAATATATCGGCTGCGAGGCCTACGACCCCGAGACAGGTCAGCGCATGCTCAGTTACGGATATTTCTATGGCAGTGAGAACAACCGCCAGACCGGTCTGACACAGTCACTCGTATGGCTCCGCTTTGCCGACGTGCTTCTGATGCACTCAGAACTCAGTGACGGCAAGGTCGTATACAATGGCAAGAGCGGTCTGAATGCCGTCCGCCAGCGCGCCAAGTTGGCCGACATCCCCTACTCCTTGGAAAATCTGAAGAAAGAGCGCCGCTATGAACTGTGCTTCGAGGCACTCCGCTGGAATGATCTTCGCCGCTGGGGCGATGTGCAGCAGAAGGTAATCAACCAGGTAGGCAACAGCATCCTCAACCAAGGCATCCCGGGACAGTATGCATTCACCAACGACTTCATGCAACGTTACCAGGAGACCGGTGGCGGATTCTTCAAGATTCCAGAGGATCAGGTAACCCTTTCCGAGGGAGTACTGGAGCAAAACCCCGGTTGGGGTGACGGCACCAACTGGGCCAAGGGCGACCTGCCATACAAGTTCAAATAGTATCTGAGAATTTTTATTATTCAGCACAGAGGTACAGAGATACAGAGGAAATCATCTCTGTACCTTTGTGTCTCTGTGTTGAGTGTTATTATAGGAATAAAAACTTCGTTTTTTATTTTGAATTGCTCTCGGCTTTCACTAACTTTGCAAGCGTATTGAAGTATCAAGAAATAAACGAAGTTTTTCCGACAATGAAAAAGATATTATTCCTCTTCCTGACATTGCTGTTTATCAGTACAGAAAGCCGGGCCGGAGTTGGCGGTCCCACGTTCTACTACAAGTTCGTCGCACAGCCCAATGAGACGGGAGCCGGCAAGGTGTACGTCACCAACAAAGAGGTAGGCGAGGAAAATGTGAAGTATTACGACTACTACGGAACTACTATTTTCACAGAAGGTTCGCTTCCCAACGTGAAGACCGTCACCGTCACCGCTTACCTGTATGCCCAACCCGCCGACGGTTACATTTTTACCCACTGGGCAAGACTGGATGACTACGGGAAGGAAACCGTTTTCAGCCAAGCACGACATACATCCGACCTGGTGACCACCACCAACACAGACAAGCAAAACCCCAAGGTCAATTACTTCAAGGCATATTTTGCCAAGATGGGGCTTGTTTATCCCAAGTCCTCCGATGAGACCCTCGGCACTGTCATGATAGACATCCCCACCAACACCGTGGGCGATGTCGTCACCATGACCGCCATCCCCGACCTGTTCAACGGTCAGTTCAAGGGTTGGCAACGCAACAACCAGACCACCTTGATCACAGACAATCCTCTCACCCTTACGGTGTCGAATGCCAACAGAGGAATCTACACCGCTGTGTATGAACCCAAGGGAGTGGAAGACAAAGGAGTATTTGTCATCATGCAGAACGTAGGGACGAAACGCTATTTCGGAGTCACCGGCGATTCAGAACCCACTTTCGGTGAAGAACAGCGCTATTTCACCAACTCCATGATGCTGGTGGACGACAGCAACACCGAAGTATTCAACAATCCCTCTTTCCTTATGAAAGTAAAGGGAATCCCCAACGGCACTGGCGGTCTCAACAATGTCTCCATTGAAAGTCAGGGCATCAGCACTTTTGACATCGGCCAGCAGTACTTCAGGATGGAGTGTTTTGAGGAAAACGAATATTTCATCTTCGCCACGCAAAACGGTTTCACCGGCTATCTGAAAGACAATGGCTCAGCAGAAACCGGCACCAACCAGATGGAACTCTTGGGCAGTTATCACAGTCCGGGAATTTGGAACCGCTGGAACTACAACAGAGACTACGCCTGGCAGTTCAAACTGATCGACGAGGAGCATTTCGACACGAATTACATCGGTGCGAAGCCAGAAGCCAGCACTCTGAAAAATGGGAAATACTACACGACCATGTACACCGCCTTTGCCTATGAGTGCCGCGACGGGATGAAAGCCTATTTCGCCGACAAATTCATGGACAATGGCGACGTTCATCTGAAACAATTGAAGGACGGCAGAGTGCCTGCCTACACCGCCGTGGTGTTGGAATGCAACGGCACCACTCCAAAGAAAAACCGCATGATGCCACTCTGTGAGGAACTCACTCCGATTGAGGGCAACCTGCTCAAAGGAGAGATCTGGCTCAACGATGGAAGTGACGATCCAGAGAACTACCGCACCAAGTTTGACCCCTCCACCATGCGCCTGCTTTCAAAAAAAGGCACATTTGGCAAAGATCCAGTCACCGATCCGTTCAACAACAATGCCTCACTCACCTACATTGCCAACAACACCTGCTATCTTGACGTGAGTGATTTGGAAACACCTCCCGATGAGATTACCCCGAACATGACACCAGATAACGTCAACCGAATCTGGGGAGATGCCAATGGCGATGGCACAACGGATATCTCTGATGTCATCTGCATCGTGAACTACATTCTCGACCGGCCACTGAAAAGTTTTGTCTTCGTCAATGCAGACACTTCTGAAAACAAAATGATTGAGTTGAATGACGCCTTGCTGATTGTCGCCTACATTCTCGGAAAAATATAAAACTATTACACTCTAACCCGGGAAAAATTCCGGATATATCGCCACACCCTCAAACTAAGGAACATGAAAAAACTACTAACAGGTCTCATGCTTGCCTTGTGCAGCATGATTGCCCATGGGCAGACTTACCCATACCAAAACCCCAACCTGAGTTCGGAGCAGCGCGCCGCCGACCTGTGCTCCCGCCTGACATTGGAAGAGAAAGTCAGTCTGATGAAGAATTCCTCCCCCGCCATCAAACGTTTGGGAATCCCACAGTTTGACTGGTGGAACGAGGTGCTCCACGGAGTAGCGAGAAACGGTTTTGCAACAGTCTTCCCCGCCACCATCGGAATGGCCGCCTCATTCGACGACAACCTGCTGTTTAAGGTTTTTGATGCAGCAGGCAACGAAGCCCGTGCCAAAGCCAACACTGCCCGCCACAGTGGGGTGATCAAACAGTATCAGAGTCTGTCGTTCTGGACACCCAACATCAATATTTTCCGTGATCCCCGTTGGGGCCGCGGTCAGGAGACCTATGGCGAAGACCCCTTCCTGACCGAGCGGATGGGGCTGGCAGTCGTCCGCGGCTTGCAGGGCGACGGCAGTCACAAATACCGCAAGTTGCTTGCCTGTGCCAAGCATTACGCCGTGCATAGCGGTCCGGAATGGAACCGCCACGAGTTCAATATCGAGTCACTGCCAGAGCGCGACCTTTGGGAGACCTACCTGCCCGCTTTCAAGGCACTTGTACAGAAAGGAAAGGTAGCAGAGGTGATGTGTGCCTACCAGAGCATAGACGGCGACCCTTGCTGCGGCAACACACGTTACCTTCAGCAGATTCTCCGCAACGAATGGGGATTCCAAGGCATCGTGACCAGCGACTGCGGTGCCGTCAGTGATTTCTGGCGTCCAGGGCGCCATGGGGTATCGGCCAACGCCCATGAGGCATCTGCGAAAGCCCTTCGTGCAGGCACCGATGTGGAGTGCGGGAGCAATTACCTGACATTGCCCCAAGCCGTCAAAGCCGGAGAAATCACAGAAGCCGAGATAGACGTGAGTCTCAAGCGCCTGCTCAAGGCCAGGTTTGAATTGGGAGACTTCGACCCCGAGTCAATGGTGGACTGGCAGCAGACCGACGAGCGATGTGTGGCCAGCAGAGCGCATAAGCAACTCGCTCTCGACATGGCGCGTGAATCGATGACCCTTCTCCACAACCGCAGCCAGGCTCTCCCCCTTGCCAAGGACAGGAGCAAAATCATCGTCATGGGACCCAATGCCAACGACTCCGTTATGCAGTGGGCCAACTACTCCGGTTATCCAACCAGCAACACCACCATCCTGCAAGGCATCCGCAAGAAAGTGGGCGATGTGAAATATTACCCCGCCTGCAGTCTCACCAAGAACGAGATTGACGAGAGTCTCTTTGGCAACATCGTCAGTCCCGACGGCAGAAGCGGCTTGCGTGCCACATATTACAACAACAAGAAAATGGAGGGAGAGCCAGCCGCCACTGCATATCTCAGTGAGCCCATCAACCTGAGCAACGGAGGCAATACCGTCTTTGCCCCGGGTGTCAATCTGGAACAGTTCTCCGCCCGCTACGAGGGCATATTTGTTCCCAAGTCAGATGAAAAAGTGCTTTTCACGTTGAAATTTGATGATGGTGTGCGACTGATTGTCAACGGTGACACCCTTATCAACGTGTGGCGCGGCCGCGACCGTATCCAAGTCGGCGAGCGGTCACTCCAAGTCAGGGCCGGAAAGGAATACCACATTCAGTTAGACTACATGCAGGATGCCGACATGGCCTCCCTTCAGTTTGACATCGTGAGGAAAGCCACCCCGACCATGGAAGAGGTTGTGAGGCAGGCTGCGGGCTATGAAACCGTCATCTTCGTCGGAGGCATCTCTCCCCGTCTGGAAGGCGAGGAGATGAGAGTCGACGCGCCGGGTTTCAAAGGAGGCGACCGCACCGACATTGAACTTCCTGAGGCTCAGCGCAAGATATTGGCAGCGCTCCATGCCGCCGGCAAGAAGGTGATATTCGTCAACTGCTCCGGCAGTGCCATAGGTCTGCTTCCCGAGACAGAGACGACAGACGCCATCCTACAGGCCTGGTATCCCGGAGAGGAAGGCGGCAACGCTGTCGCCGATGTCCTGTTTGGCGACTACAATCCCAGCGGTAAACTTCCCATCACCTTCTACAAGAGTGTGAACGACCTACCCGACTTCCTCGACTATCGCATGACAGGGCGCACCTACCGCTACTTCAAGGGCGAAGCCCTATTCCCCTTCGGCCATGGTCTGAGTTACACCAATTTTGACATTTCGAAGCCCACTTACAAAAATGGCAAGGTGAGGGTGAAAGTGACCAATACCGGCAAGACGGCAGGCACCGAGACCGTTCAGGTTTACATCCGCCGTCTGGCAGACACCGAAGGACCGCTGAAAACACTCCGCGGTTATGCGCGCACCACTTTGGCCCCCCAGGAGAGCAAGATGGTGGAGATAGAACTGCCACGCGAGCAGTTTGAGGGATGGGACGAAGTGACCAACACCATACGCGTGGTGCCCGGCCAATATGAGATCATGGTAGGCAACTCCAGTTCCTCAGATGCTTTGAAAGTCATCAAAACAAAAATTAAATAGGATTTCATGTGAATAATTTTGCTCCACTCAGCAAAAAACCGTAATTTTGCATCATGATGGAATTAAGAAGACACATTGAAATATTACTCCTGAGCCATGACTGTGTGATCGTGCCCAATTTGGGTGGATTCATGGCTCATCACGTCGCCGCCCGTTACGATGAGGCCGACGGCGTATTCATCCCCCCGTTCCGTTCTCTGGGCTTCAACACCCAACTGAGCATGAGTGATTCTGTTCTTGCCCAGTCCTACGCCGATGCCTATGACATCAGTTTTCCAGAGGCAGTCAGCCGTGTGGAGCACGAGGTGAACATCCTCAAGGAGCGCATTGCCAAGAACGGCCGATATGAGTTCACCGGTATCGGCACCCTGTTCATCAACGATGAAGGTCGCTATGAGTTTGAGCCCTACCCAGCAGGAATCCTCACCCCCTCTCTCTACGGATTCGGAGCGTTGGAGATTCCGCGGCTCAGCCACACCACGAGCACGCCTCACGTGTCGCTTGAGACCAAACCCATGAGCATCATTCATCCTGCCCATTCATCAAAATTAGCCACCATCATGTCGCACATAGACGAGAGAAACCAACCTACGGAGGAAAAAACCATCAGCATTAAAGTGAGCGTGTTGCGCAATCTTGCAGTGACCGCCGTAGCCGCAGTAGCGCTGTTGCTTTTTGCCCGTCCGGTGCCGCCAGGAGAAGACATCGCGTCCGGCTCCGCCACGTCGGAGGCCAGCATGGTATCCATTCCAAATGAGGAAACCGAATTGGCTTCAGAGCAGGCAGCCGACCTTCCCAACATAGTTGGCGGCCTTGAAAAAATGTCAAAGATGATAGAGGAAAGTAAGGAGCAAGGTGTTGTTCCCGAGGTGGGAACCTACACCATTGTCCTTGCCTACAGTCTTCCTCTTGAGAATGCCCAGATGTTCCTTGCCGATGTAAAAAGCAAGGGAGCCCGCAAGGCTGTTCTGATGACCTACAAGGGTGAGAATGTCATTGCATACGGCAGTTATGCAGAGAACAGCGAAGCCTATGCTCAGTTGCAGCAACTTATAGCCGACGGCAGCATCCAGAGCGGTTGGATCATGCAAGTCAAATAAGATGAAAAGGGTCCGTTGTCCGAAATGTGATGAATTCATCACATTTGATGAAACCAAATACGAAACTGGCCAGTCACTGGTCTTTGAGTGTCCGAACTGCCACAAGCAGTTCGGCATTCGTATGAATGTGTCACGCCTTCGCAACACTCAGAAAGACGAGCATCCCGACGAGTTGGCCAATGAAGCCGGTTGCGGTTCCATAGTTGTCATAGAGAATGTGTTTCACTACAAGCAAGTACTCCCTTTGCGCATGGGCGACAATACCATCGGCCGCTACATGAAAGGAAGCAAGACAAATACGCCCATTGAGACCAACGACCCCAGTGTGGACATGCTCCACTGCATCATCCATGTGTCACGCGATAAGAGCGGCCATCTAAAGTATGTGCTCCGCGATGGTCCTAGCAACACCGGCACCTTTGTCGACAATCAGATACTCGGCGACCGTGAACGCCGAGTCATCACCGACGGCACATTATTCACCATCGGAGCCACCAGCATCATCCTGCGTGCTGCAGAGAAATAAAAGCCTTATTTTCTTAATTTCAGTCGGGGAATCCTGTATTTCTCACCCTCTTTCGGATCATCGTTGCCGTTATTGGCCACAATGAGATAAATGTGTATGTCCGTTCCAAGGAAAATCCGAGAGATGGTTGCCAGATTTTGTCCTGGCATCACCGTGATGACGGTATCGATTCCCACGATGTCATAGGCACCATAAGGAATCTGAGCATTCATCGCCTCATAATTGATGGTGTCTGCGGGTGCTGCCACTTGAGTGACATCTTCCACCTCTGCCACCTTCATAGTATCTCCCCCATTCAAGGAGTCTACCATCTGGGCGGTCTGTTCGGTCTTTGCGATGCCATCGTCCTGACGGCGCAAATGCAACAGCAGGGAAATCAAGCCGATGACCAAAGCCAGCAGAGGAAGAGCATACATCCAAAACCTGGAACGGGCAGGAGATGGTGCAGGAGGCTCTGGAGAAGCAGGAGGCTCTGGGGAAGCAGGAGGCTCTGGGGAAGCAAGAGGTGCTACAGGCTCATCTGGAGAGGCAGAAGGATCTTGAGAGTCTAGAGGATCTAGAGAATCTGGAGAGTCTAGAGAGTCTAGAGAGTCTAGAGAGTCTGGAGATTCTGGAGATTCTGGAGATTCTGGAGCATCTTGATCTTCCTGGTTTTCGGGGGATTCTGCGGGAGCAGCCGACTCCGTGAGGATAAGGAAAGTTTTATCCTCCTCCGGTTGTTCATGGATGTTGTCATAAGGAGTCACGGTTTTGATGTCATCAAACTCCACCCCTTCGTTCAGTTCCACTTCTGGCAAATAGGAGAAAGGTCTGTTCACCCACTCACTGAGCGCAGCATCCGGTGTGAAGGACACTTTGCCAAAGATATTCTCCGCCACGCGGACTTTTGTAAGCAAGAAAGTCCCCAACTGAGGCACAGAGACCGTCTCGCCACGCTCCATGGCATCAAGGATTCCTTTGAAGAAGGTAACAGGAAACCGTTCCGCCAAATATTTGTCTGTTTTCTCCTCATCAACCAACATCTCCGAGATGGCAGCAAACACCTTTTTTGCCGGTTCGTCTGTCTCATCCAACAAGGGGGCAGGGACAAAGTCAGCAGACAATGAGGGCGGTACCAGGAAGCGTTTGTTAGAGTTGGCATCACAACGCACATACTCCATTTTCTTCGACACCTCAAAACGGCCGAAACCCGGAATGAGCAGTTGTCCGTTTTCTGCTAATTGTCCTGTGAGCCACCTGACGATGGCGGCCACACATTTCTCTGCTGCATTCTCTTCGCAGCCAAGTGTCTCTGCAAGAAATGATATGAGTTGTTGCGTGTTCATGATTTTCTATTAACCTCCCCATACAAGTCGAATTCCTCAGCGTCGGTAATACGCACCTCGTAGAAACAGCCTCTTCTCAGTCTCCTGTTCCCAACCCTGATAAGCACTTCGGGATCAACCTCCGGAGAGGAGTACTGCGTGCGTCCCACATAGAAGTCACCATCTCTTCTGTCGATGATCACCTGCATGGTTTTCCCCACTGCCGATGCCTCAATCTCCGCGCTGATTTCCTGCTGCAAAGCCATCAGTCGGCCGAGTCGGTCCTGTTTCACCTCCTCGGGCACATCATCCGTATAATGTCTGGCACTATAGGTGCCCTCTTCCTCTGAATAGGCAAAAGCACCCAGGCGCTCAAACCGTGCCCATCTGACGAAATCCATCAGTTGCTGGAAGTCCTCCTCTGTCTCGCCGGGGAACCCCACCATCATGGTGGTACGGAGCGCGATGCCAGGCACCGCCTCGCGGAGGGTGCGCACCAACTGATAGGTTTCCTCACTCGTCGTATCCCTTCTCATGCGCGACAGCATATTGTCTGAAACATGCTGCAGCGCCAGGTCAAGATATTTGCACACATTGTCGCGCTTGCGCATCACCTCCAGCAGTTCCATGGGGAACTGGTTGGGATAGGCATAATGAAGTCTGATCCACCTGACGCCGGGGATATCCGCTATCTGGTCAACGAGTTCTGCAATATGCCTTTTCCCATCAATGTCAATGCCATAGTAGGTGAGTTCCTGTGCGATGACCTGCAGTTCTTTCACGCCCTGACTGACCAACCATCTCACCTCATCCAAGATTTCCTCCATGGGTCGGCTTTTGTGCCGGTGTGTGATGAGCGGAATGGCGCAGTAGGCGCAATGTCGGTTGCATCCCTCACTGATTTTGAGATAGGCATAGTGAGCAGGGGTGGTGAGCGTGCGCTGTCCACGGCAATCGACAGCCTCGGCCATGCCCAGGTCATCGAGCAGTTTCATATAGTCGAACTTGCCGTAATAGCCATCCACCTGTGGTATTTCCTTTTGGAGTTGTTTGAGATAACGTTCCGAAAGGCAGCCCATGACATACAGTTTTCCGATGCGTCCTTGTTCCTTGGCAAGGGTCAGTTGCAGGATCATCTGGATGCTTTCCTCCTTGGCATCACCGATAAAGCCGCACGTGTTGACGACCACGATCTCTCCGCAGGGATTATCGCTGTCATGGTGGCACACGAAACCATGCGCCTCAAACTGTCGCATGAGCCGCTCGCTGTCCACCAGATTTTTGGAGCAGCCCATGGTGATGATGTCCACCCTGTTTTTCCTCATCAGGCTATTTCATCCTTTCGCCAAAAAGCGATTCCACAAACTGCTTTTTGTTGAACAGTTGCAGATCCTCCATTCCCTCGCCCAATCCGATATATTTCACCGGCACCTTCAGTTGGTCGCTGATGCCGATGACCACACCGCCTTTGGCCGTACCGTCGAGTTTGGTCACTGCCATACTGGTAATATTGGTCACTGCCGAGAATTGCTTAGCCTGTTCAAAGGCGTTCTGTCCTGTGCTGCCATCCAGGATGAGCAACACCTCATCGGGAGCCTCTGGCAACACCTTTTTCATCACATCCTTGATTTTCTTCAGTTCATTCATCAGCCCCACCTTGTTGTGAAGCCTTCCAGCGGTGTCGATAATCACCACGTCGGCATCATTGGCCTTGGCCGAACTGAGGGTATCGAAAGCGACAGATGCGGGGTCGGCCCCCATTTTCTGTTTGATGACCGGCACACCGACACGCTCACCCCAGATACACAACTGATCTACGGCAGCAGCACGGAAAGTATCGGCCGCACCCAAGAACACTTTTTTCCCTGCAGCCTTGAACTGGTAAGCCAATTTTCCGATGGTAGTGGTCTTTCCCACTCCATTGACACCCACGACAAGGATGACATACGGTTTATGGTCAACTGGCAAATCCCAGTCCTCCATATCCTCTGTATTGTTCTCAGCCAGCAAGCCTGCGATTTCGTCACGGAGTATGCCATTGAGTTCTGACGTAGAGACATACTTGTCGCGTGCCACACGCTCCTCAATACGTTCAATGATTTTGAGTGTTGTTTCCACGCCCACATCAGAAGTGATCAACACCTCCTCCAGTTCATCCAGCACCTCATCATCAACTTTTGATTTGCCGGCAATGGCCTTGGATATTTTAGAGAAAAAACTCTGAGAGGAGCGCTCCAGACCTTTGTCGAGTGTCTCCTTTTTCTTCTTGTTGAAAAGTCCGAAAAAACCCATAATCTCAATTTTATTGCAAATATAGATAAAAAATGCGTATTATCAGCCAGCAGGATGAATAATTTGCATTTTCATACACGATTATCCCTTGAATATCAAAAAGAGTGCCCTTTTGGGGAGCACTCTCTCTGATATGTGTATTGTGAATGATTATTTCTTGAAGAAATCTTGCACGGCCTCATTGGGAACCATTTGCTCGTCAAAGATGTAAGCACCAGTTTTGGGGCTTCTTACCATCTTAATCACCTTGGTGTATGCGCGTCCCTCCTTTGATCCCTCATGGAGAGAAGCCACGGTTTTCTTTGCCATATTCTAAATATTATTTGATTTCTTTGTGAACAGTCATTTTTTTGAGGATGGGGTTGTATTTCTTCAACTCCATGCGCTCCGGTGTATTCTTGCGGTTCTTGGTGGTAACGTAGCGGCTTGTGCCGGGAAGTCCACTGTTCTTCATCTCGGTGCACTCGAGAATGACCTGAACCCTGTTGCCTTTTGCTTTCTTAGATGCCATTTTGACTAATCTCCTATAACTTTAATGTCCTTCCAATCGACATACCCTTTGGCCACTGCCTGTTTGAGGGCTGCGTCGAGACCTAATTTATTGATGGTGCGGAGACCTGCGGCACTTAACTTAAGGCTAATCCAACAATCCTCCTCCACATAAAAGAACTTCTTTGTGAACAAGTTCACATCGAAAGTGCGCTTTGTGCGATGCTTCGAGTGGGAAACATTATTGCCCACCTGGGCTTTTTTTCCCGTAATCTGACAAATCTTCGACATTTCTATCTAAATTTTTGTTTTCGTTTTTTGATACCTATTCCAAACAGGGTGCAAAGTTACTAATAATTTCCTAATGCACAAAAATTTTTGATGAATTAAATTTTGATTTAATGATTTTTTGGATTTTGAGGGGGCTAGAGTAACTACTCAGTCATATGCCATGACTTCTTAGGAGGTGGGAACAGCACCTCCTAAGAAGTTATTCTTTCGATGAAATCTTTATCAGGGTTATCCTCAAT
>JAEEGL011203492.1_pt1 | contig 58273 bp, 39 predicted proteins | sample 9134231 | NCBI WGS metagenome assembly JAEEGL01 (sample SAMN16246548, study PRJNA631951) | gut metagenome | biome: gut microbiome; feature: rumen; material: fiber-attached | host: Bos | place: Iran: Karaj | collected 2018-10
GATACAGGCTCCAGTACGGGGTCATTGAGTCCTCTGTCATTATCATTTAAGGAAAGAGATCATGATAGATTTTGAGGAAGAGCTGAAGAAGTTTCATCCGAGCCTTGAGGTGGAAGACGCCGAGGAGGCCATATATAACCAGGATCTGACGGACATGGCCGATCTGATGGTGAGGCTTGTGAAGAACAATATGGCTTCCGGAGCAGGTGAAGATCCGGAAACGGAAGAAAACGGGTATCCATCTGATAAATGAAGTGTTATAAGTGCGGTGCTGAACTCATGGCCGAGCATGACTTTTGTCCTGCCTGCAGAGCCGATGTATCAGCCTATAAAAGAATACTTGGAATATCCAACAGATTCTATAACGATGGTCTGGAAAAGGCCAGAGAACGCGATCTTACGGGGGCTATTAACGATCTGAGAAGCTCCCTTAAGTTCAATAAACTCAATATCGAAGCCAGGAACCTGTTGGGCCTGGTCTATTTTGAGTCGGGAGAAGTGGTGGCTGCTCTTTCGGAATGGGTCATAAGCAAAAACCTGCTCCCAAAGATGAACATCGCAGACGATTATATTTCCATGATCCAGACCAACCAGGTCAGGCTCGAGACCATAAACCAAACCATCAAGAAATACAATCAGGCTCTCGCCTACTGTAATCAGGATGCGCTGGATCTGGCAGTCATACAGCTGAAAAAGGTCATAACCCTCAACCCCAATTTTATCAGGGCAAGACAGCTTCTGGCGCTTTTGTACATCAACGGAGAGGATTGGAAGAGCGCCTACGAACAGCTTGTGCGCTGCCGTGAGATCGACAGGGGTTCGCCCAAGACACTCAGGTTCATAAGAGAGATCGAAGATCTGGCCAATCCTCCCGAGGATCAGAAGGGCCGAAAGGGAAAAGGGGGGAAGAAGGAAAAACCCTCCGAACCCGCGGTTATCAAGTATACCAGCGGAAACGAGACCATTATCCAGCCCGTCATGCCGAAGGAGCACAGAGGCATTTCCATTTTCCTGAACATGATCATAGGGATAGGGATCGGGATAGCCGCTTCGTTTTTCCTGGTGCTCCCTGCCCGGATACAGAACGCAAATTCCGCCGCGGAAGCCAGAGTGAAGGAAGTGGGCGAGCAGCTGGATGAAAGGAACGCGTCGATAAACGAACTGAACAGGGAGATAGAGCTTCTCAACGAAAAAAATGAGAATCTGAAAAAGGAGATGGAGGATCTGCAGGGGTCCGACGGGGTCATGGCCATCATGGGCACTCTGGACGACGCCGTTACGGCTTATCTCAACAATCCCGAGGATCTGGAGACGGTGTCGGGTCTCATAGCGGAACTCAATACCAACGCCAGTCCCCAGGATCTGCCCGATCCATCCTTTAAGCTTTACGAAGCCCTTCTCAAGGTCGTCGGCCCCGATCTTGCGGAGAGACAGTACGAGGCGGGCATGCAGGCTGTGGCAGCAGGGGATTACGCCTCCGCCATCACTGATTTTACTTCCGCTTACGAATATGACAATTCAAACGCGGATTATCTCTATGAGCTTGCAAACGCCTTCAGCGAATCGGGAAATGAAGACATGGCCGTCGCCAAATATCAGGAAGTCATAGACAATTTCCCCGACTCTTCGAGAGCCAGGGTCGCGAAGCGCAGGATCACCGAGCTCGGCGGTGAAATCAAAAATGAGGGACAGTGAAATGAGGACCATGGATTTTAAGATGGAGAGACCGGGCCTCGTGGAAGAGGGACAGAAGGTGGAACTGAGCGAAGGAGTGCTGCCGGGCAGTTTTTATTATACCATCGAGCCCTCCGTCGCCATGAGCGGGAATTTGCCTCTGGATCAGAGGACAGGAGCAAGGTCGGGGACAGTCACAAAGGTCGAAAAGAACGAGAGGGGATACTATGTGACGGTGGCTCTGGATGAAGCCGGCCCGGCCGCTCAATAGGAGGACCGGGCGCTTTTGTAAGCTTTGTTTCAGTAAGTCAGGATTATGCCTCCGTTGCAGCCGTAGAGGGTTGAAACGCCTCTCGCCTCAAGATTTGTATATTCCCTGAATTTCATACCCGACGCCTCCATGAGCTCCCTGCAGAATTCCGCTCTTTCGGGGCACGCCACGTCGGTTATCATGAGATGCCTGAGGGCTGCGATCTCGGGAGTCAGTCTGGAACGCGCGATCTGAGTCATTCGGATCAGCGCTTTTTTGATGCCGATCCCCTGTCCGGCCTGGACAATGACGCCGTCATCCCCGGCGCACACGGGCTTTATATTAAAGGTTGAAGCCACAAGGGACTTGAAGCCCGACAGGCGTCCGTTCTTTCTGAACACATCCAGCGTATCCAGGACAAAGAAGGTGGTGACGGAATCTCTGTAGGCCTCCGCTTCCCTGACCATCTCCTCAAAGGACAGGCCTTCTTCGGCAAGCTCCAGCACCTTTACCAGCAACTGGGTCTCACCGCTGGCGGCGGTCTTTGAGTCGATCACATGGATGTTCTTCGGGCGAACGCTGCCGTATTCATCCAGATACATTGAACGGCCCAGCACGGCGCTGTTGTAGCTGCCTGACAGTTTGGAGGAAAGGGTGACCGCGAAGATGTTTTCCGCATCGCAGTTCATTGCCTTCATGTAGGTGTCGGGAGAAGGGCAGGCCGACTTAGGGCAGAGAGGACTCTCCGCCACCCTTTTGATAAAGTCTGCCTGATCGAAATTCTCGTCGTCCAGGATACGGTAATCCCCGATCTCAAGCCAGAGGGGAACGATCTCGATCCGAGGGTCATTTTTATATTTTTCGGGTATTTCGCAGCAGCTGTCTACAATGAGCTTAATACTGTCTTTTACCAAAACGTCACCTCGATTCCCGGCCATGCGATGAACCACATCAAAAAGGCGAATTCGCACACAAGTATGGCCGGCATGAACAGTCTGAAGTACCAATGCCTGGTCTTGTGCCTGAAGATGCACATACCAAGGGTCGTACCGAGACTTCCGCCAATGATAGCCACAAGGAAGAGTACCGTCTCGGGTATCCGCGGAAGGCCCCTTACTGCCCTGAACTTGTCAATCCCCATCAGCATGAATCCGATGACGTTCACGGAGAGGATGTATATCAGGAGAAGCCTTCCTGCGGTCATGGGGATCACTTGCCGTTATTCTTTTCCATTTCCTGCATCTTCATGGCGCGGACCTTTGAGGGAAGGCCGAAGAGGTTTATGAACCCTTCAGCGTCCTTATGGTCATAGAGATCGCCTGTGGTAAATGAGGCTATGCTCTCATTGTAAAGGGAATAAGGAGACGACTCCCCTTCTTTTATGATGTTCCCTTTGTAAAGGCCGAACCTGACCTCTCCGGTGACATAGCGCTGTGTGGATTCAATGAAGGCCTGCTCCGCCTCCCTCAGAGGAGTGAACCATTTGCCTTCGTACACCAGGCTTGCGAACCTGCTTCCGATCTCATTCTTCAGAAGATAGGTGTCTCTGTCCAGGATCAGTTCCTCCAGCTGTTCGTGGGCGGCGTAAATGATGGTGCCGCCGGGGGTCTCGTAGACTCCGCGGCTCTTCATGCCCACCACTCTGTTTTCGACTATGTCCACGATTCCGATGCCGTTTTCCCCTCCAAGCTTGTTGAGGGTCCTGATCACATCGGAGAGCTTCATCTTCTGCCCGTTTACCGAAACGGGTATGCCTTTTTCGAATTCCATGGTCACGTGAGTCACTTTGTCGGGGGCTTTCATGGGCGTCACTCCCAGGACCAGCATGTGGTCGTAGTCGGGGGCGTTGCCCGTATCCTCAAGTTCAAGCCCTTCGTGGCTGATGTGCCATATATTTCTGTCGCGGCTGTAGCTGTTGTCGGCAGAGAAGGGGAGATTGATGTCGTGCTGCCTGCAGTATTCAAGCTCTGATTCCCTTGAATCCATGTTCCACTTGGGGTCGCGCCAGGCTGCTATTATCCTCAGGTCGGGGGCGAGGGCCTTTATTCCCAGTTCAAAGCGGACCTGGTCGTTCCCTTTTCCCGTGGCGCCGTGGCAGATGGCTGTGGCGCCTTCCTTTCTTGCGATCTCCACAAGCTTCTTTGCGATGAGGGGCCTGGCCATCGATGTGCCCAGAAGGTACCTGTTCTCGTAGACGGCGTGCGCCTGTATGCAGGGAGCGATGTACTCGTCGCAAAATTCATCCACCACGTCCAGCGTGTATTCCTTCACTGCGCCGGTGGAAAGCGCCCTTTTGTCCAGATCCTTTGTCTCCGATTCCTGACCCACGTCTATGCATACGGCTATGACGTCATAGTCGTAATTTTCCTTGAGCCAGGGAATAATGACGGTTGTGTCCAGACCGCCCGAATATGCGAGAACTACCTTTTCCTTCATTGTAAAAAACCTCCTGATACTTTAATGTAGGTGTAGCCAAAATACCCGAAAATTATATGATAATAAGGTAGATAATGCAAGCCCGTGATGCGCTTTGGCATCCGGTTGTAAATCCCGGTAAAGGTCGTAAAATTTGCATATTACAGGTGACACTTCGGCCCTGTTGTGATAAAATACTGTTTTTAGCAGGCTGCGGCGCCGGAAGGGGGACGGTTTCAGCCCGGTACGCGGCGGTCTGCGGTGCGAGGTTTTTATTATCGGGGAGAAAAGTCATGATCAAGGCAGGCGTTATAGGGGCCACGGGATATGCGGGCTCCGAACTCATCAGATTATTGTCGGGCCACCCGGAAGCTGAGGTTTCCTGGATAGGCTCAAGGTCCAGGGAAGGGGAGCCCTTCCACCGTCTTTACGGAAATATGTATCAGGTGGAGGAGATCAGCTTTTCAAACGACGACCTTTCGAAAGCCCTGGATTCCTGCGATGTGCTGTTCACGGCCACGCCTCAGGGCTATGCGGCCTCCATTGTGAACGGGGATCTTTTGAAAAAGGTGAAGCTGATAGATCTTTCCGCGGATTTCAGGATAAAGGATGTGTCTGTTTACGAGAAGTGGTACGGGATAGAACATAAGGCTCCCGGATTTCTCGGAGAAGCCGTTTACGGGCTTTGCGAGCTGGCCAGAGACCGGATCGGCAGCGCCCGCATCATCGCAAATCCGGGCTGTTACACCACCTGTTCCATCCTTTCCTGCTACCCTCTTGTAAAGGAGGGGATCATAGATCCGGATACCCTTATAATAGACGCGAAAAGCGGGACCTCCGGCGCAGGCCGGGGAGCTAAGGAAGCGAACCTCTTCTGCGAGGTAAATGAAAACATAAAAGCTTACGGCGTCGCCACCCACAGGCATACTCCGGAAATAGAGGAGCAGCTGTCCTACGCGGCCGGGAGGGAGATCACCGTCAGCTTTACTCCCCATCTTGTGCCCATGAACAGGGGGATACTGGTGACTGCTTACGCATCTCTCAGGAAGAAGAGCGACGGGACCGTGCCGGATACCCGAGAACTCCTCGGTATCTACGAAAAGTATTACGGAAAAGAGCGTTTTATCCGCATCCTGCCTGAAGGGGTGTGCCCCGAGACCAGATGGGTGGAGGGAAGCAACTTCACGGACATCGGCATCAGGGCGGATGAACGCACGGGCCGCGCAGTGATCATGGGCGCGCTGGACAATCTGGTAAAGGGCGCCGCCGGGCAGGCCGTGCAGAACATGAATCTGCTGTTCGGACTTCCGGAATCCACAGGCCTGGAAGCAGCGCCTCTGTTCCCGTGAGCGGCAGGATCATAATCAGGGAGATGTCGCCGGAGGATTACCCGAAGGTGAGGAAGCTCTGGGAGAGTATCCACGGTCTTGCTATCAGGAGCATGGACGATTCCCGTGAGGGAGTGGAGATGTTCCTCAGGCGTAATCCCGGCACCTCGGTGGTGGCGGTGGATACGGAAGAGGATCAGAGGATCGTCGGCGGGATCCTGTGCGGAAATGACGGCAGGGAAGGCAGACTGTACCATGTCTGCGTCGCCGAGGAGTACCGGAGGAAAGGCATCGGCAGGCGGATGGTGTCGGTCTGCGCGGAGAAACTGAAAAACCTGGGCATAAACAAGATATCCCTTGTGGCTTTTTCCAACAACAACGCCGGAAATGAATTCTGGCACGACACCGGATGGAGGGACAGGGGAGACTGCAACAGTTATGACCTTGTGCTCAACGAAAACAATATCATAACCAAAAATGACTGATACGGGGAACGACCCGGGGATGGAGAAGAAATGAACGAAAAAATGATGGATGTGGCTCTGTTTAAAGCGCAGACTCTGGTGGAGGCGCTCCCTTACATCAGAAAGTTCAATCGCAAGATAGTCGTGATAAAGTACGGCGGCTCCGCCATGAAAAGCGACGATCTGAAGAATTCGGTCATAGAAGATGCCACTCTTCTGAAGCTTGTGGGCTTTAAGCCTATTCTGGTCCACGGCGGCGGTAAGGAGATAAGCGAATGGGTGGAAAAGACCGGAGGAGAGAGCAGGTTTGTGAACGGTTTCAGGGTGACGGACAAGCATACCATGACCGTGGCTGAAATGGTCCTGAACCGCATCAATAAAGAGCTTGTGGCCAGGATCGAGGCCCTCGGCGTCAAAGCCGCGGGGATCAGCGGCAAGGACGGAGGATTGCTCCGGGTGACGAAAAAGATGCCTGACGGCCAGGATATCGGCTACGTGGGAGATGTGGAAAAAGTGGATGCGGAGATACTGTTCGACCTTCTCGAAAAGGATTTTCTCCCCGTCGTCTGCCCCGTGGGCATGGACAGTTCTTACGAGTCCTACAACGTGAATGCTGACGACGCCGCCTGCGCCATCGCAAAGGCTGTAAACGCGGATAAACTGGTGTTCCTCACCGACATCGGAGGACTTTACAGGGATGTGAATGATGAGAGCACCAAGATCTCAAGGCTCACCATTTCCGAAGCTGACAAGCTTATAGAAAGCGGGATGGTGGGTGGAGGCATGCTCCCCAAGCTTTCCAACTGCACTGAGGCGGTGAGAGGGGGAGTGAACAGGGTCCATATCCTGGACGGCAGGGTTCCCCATTGCCTTTTGCTGGAGATATTCACCGACCATGGCGTCGGAACCATGTTCTTCCACGATGATGAGCTCTGAGACGGAGACCGTTCTTCAGGTTCGGGAGAAAAGGAGCCGTCGGGCATGACAAAGGGCTGATAAAAAAGGTCAAAAACGGATAAAGGGATGAATGATATGGGAATGAACGAATATATCGAACAGGCGGAAAAGGATCTCCTCCACACCTATAACCGGTACCGGATAGTCATTGACAGGGGAGAGGGCATGAACCTCTACGATACCGAAGGAAAGAGGTATCTGGACTTTGTGGCGGGCATCGCCGTATTTGCTCTGGGTTACGGCGTTAAGGAATACAATGACGCCCTGAAGGAACAGATAGATAAGATCATCCATACCTCAAATTACTACTACAATGTCCCGGCCATAGAGGCGGCGCGGGCGCTGAAAAAGGCCGGCTCCATGGACCGGGTCTTCTTCACCAACAGCGGCGCCGAAGCCATAGAGGGGCTTTTGAAAACGGCGAGAAAGTACGGCTATCTGAAGGACGGCAGGACCGACCATGAGATAATAGCCATGAACTCATCCTTTCACGGCCGCACCTTCGGCGCTCTGTCCGTCACGGGGAACCCGGCTTACAGGACAGCCTTTTCTCCCATGATCGGAAACATCAGATTTGCAAAATACAACGATCTGGAGAGCGTAAAAGCATTGGTGAACGACAAAACGATCGCGGTCATCATGGAGACTGTCCAGGGTGAAGGCGGCATAAGGCCTGCCACGGAGGGATTCCTGAAGGGAGTGAGAGAACTCTGCGATGAAAAGGGCCTTCTGCTCATGCTTGACGAGATACAGTGCGGTATGGGCCGCACCGGTTATATGTACGCATGGCAGAAGTTCGGAGTGAAACCCGACTGTATGGCCACAGCCAAGGCTCTTGGCTGCGGGGTTCCGGTCGGAGCCTTTATGATGACGGAGGATGTGGCGGCCCGTTCACTTACGGCAGGGGACCACGGAACCACCTACGGGGGAAACCCGCTGGCCGGAGCGGCTGTCAGGAAGGTCCTGGAGATATTTGAGAGGGACGATATCTGCGCCCATGTCCGCGAGACCGCGCCTTATCTGGAGGAAAAGCTTGAAGAGGTGTGCCGCCGGTACGACTTCATTACGGAAAGAAGGGGCTCGGGCTTCATGCAGGGCCTCGAGTTCACAAAACCCGTCGGCGAGGTCATCGAGAAGGCCGTATCCAAGGGGCTCATAGTGATCAACGCCGGAAAAAACGTGCTGAGATTCGTTCCGCCTCTCATCGCGGGGCAAAGCGACATAGATGAAATGACCGGCATGCTCATCGAAAGCATAGAGGAGACTTTGTGAAAAGACCTGTAGGGCTGTTCATATGGGTGAGCCTTGCTGTTATTTGCATTTCCGCTCTGCTTTATGCGGGGAAGACCGGAAGGCTGCCTTCCTACAGGGATTCTGTCAGCGGCAATTCGGCTCCGAGGGTTGTGCCGAAGGAGACGGTGAAGCTCTGGTACACGGACAGCGATCTCACAAATTATCTTGAGAGCGCTTCGGTAAAATTCAATTCCGAAAGCGGACGCCAGGAGAGAGTGGAACTCAGGCTTTGCGAGGAGGGGGATTTTGTAAAGGCGATCTATGATGCTTCCGTAAAGGGCGAGGATTTCCCCGATATTTACGTGCTTAGCAACGACTCCTTTGAGAAAGCGTATCTGTCGGGACTCGCGAGGGAGATCACCGGGGACGACGCTGTAGCCGTAATGGACGCCTACCCCGGGAGCGCCGTAAATGCTGTGACCTACAAGGGCCATATCCTGGGATGTCCCTGGTATTATGATACGGCTGCGCTTATCTACAACAAGACCTTTCTTCTGGACTGGGCCGAAGACAAGCTCCTTATGGAAACTGTGACGGAAGGCGATCTGAACGAGGCTCAGACGGAGACCTCCGAGGTCACGGAGATCCCCGAGATCTCTCCCGAAGACACGGAAGCGTACCTGGCGGAACACATTCCTCATAACATGGAAGATCTGCTGTTCTTTTCAAACGACTACAACGCTCCCGACACTCTGGATTCCGTTTTCAAATGGGACGTCAACGATGTGTTCTTCACTTACTTTTTCGCGGGAGACTCCATGAATGTGGGCTCCGAGACCGGCGACGACCCGTCGGTGATGGATATCTATAACGAGAAATCCGTTCTCGCCCTTAAGGGGTTTCAGATGCTTAACCAGTTCTTCTCCTTCGATTCAAGGGACGTGAACTATGATCAGGTGGTTTCCGACCTTATCGACGGAAAACTCCTGTTTACGGTATGCACAACCGACGTGCTGAGGACCATACGGGAAAAAAAGAAAGCAGGGGAGTGCGCGTACGAGTTCGGCGCGGCCCCTCTCCCTGACATTACCGCGGAAATAAAGGCCAGGCCTCTTTCGGTCACCGACGCCCTTGTGATAAACGGCTACAGTGAGAAAGCATCCAACGCAAGGGCGTTTATCGAATTCATCACTGGCCTTCCCGCGGATGAATTGTACGAAGCCACGGGAAAGACCTCCGCCCTGACCTCCTGTACTTTTTCGGATCCATCAATGGAGGCTTTCAGGACCAGTTACGAGAACTCCGTTCCCGTCACGAAGATGACCCGGACCGGGAACTTCAGGATCAGGATGGAAGCGGCGCTCATGAGGATATGGGACGGGGAGGATCCGAACCTTGTCCTCAGGGAATTGTCCTACGACATGAACCGGCAGACCGGCGCGTCTCTCGAGGAGCCCGAACTGCTGGATGTCAGGGAGGTCCCTTATGAGATGGGCACTGAAGAGTAGTTGCCAACATTGATCCGATATTGTAGAATGAGCGGGTGGGATTCCTGTTATCCGGAGATCGGAGCGGAAAATGAGATCGCAGGATGCAGGTGTTGTTATCTTGATTTGTATGGCCGTCCTTTCTCTGTGCGGCTGTACCTCTAAGGCGGAGCTTTTGTCCGATGCCTCTGCCGGAACCTTGATCGTCGAAGAGACAAAGGTTTTCGACATGTCTGAAGACAGCGGGGATGCTGTTTCTGAGGAGAAAGCTCCGGAGGATATTTACGTTCATGTGTGCGGGGCTGTCAGAAACCCCGGATTATACCGGCTGCCGCCGGGAAGCAGAGTGTCTTTCGCGGTGGATGCCGCCGGAGGGTTTGAAGAGGACGCGGACCGGGAATATATCAATCTGGCTGCTGTTTTGCTGGACGGCGTGAAGATAGACGTTCCCACCGTCGAGGAAAGCAGCGCCCTGATGAAGACGGGCGCGTCTCCCGATTCCGCCGCCGGAGTAAGCGCCGTTACGGGGGATCCCCTTCAGGCTTCCGGAAGCGGCGGACAGTCTCTCGTAAATCTGAATACGGCCGATGAGACCGAACTTCAGAGCATAAGCGGGATAGGGCCTTCGAAAGCCAGAGCCGTGGTCAGATACAGGGAGGAGCACGGACCGTTTTCGGACATATCGGAGATAATGAATGTGAGCGGTATCGGCAGTTCGACTTACGAAAGGATAAAGGATCAGATCACGGTATAAGGGGAAGAAATGAGCAGGATACTGGTAGTGGATGATGAAAAACTGATCGTGAAGGGCATAAAGTACAGCCTCGAACAGGACGGAATGCAGGTGGAAACTGCCGGTGACGGAGAAGAAGCCCTGGAGAAGTTCTCTGCCGGCGGTTTTGACCTGATCCTGCTGGATGTGATGCTGCCAAAGCTCGACGGCTTTGCCGTGTGCCAGAGGATAAGGGAAGAGTCCGGTGTTCCCATCATCATGCTGACAGCCAAGGGCGATGATATGGACAAGATCCTGGGGCTGGATAACGGCGCAGACGATTATATCACAAAGCCCTTTAACATACTTGAGGTGAAGGCCAGGATAAAGGCCATTCTCAGAAGGACTTCTCCCGAGGTTTCCCAGAAGCCTCAGGGATCCGGGATAGTGTCCGGAGATCTCAGGCTGGATACCGAGAACCGCAGGATCTATGTCAAGAACAGGGAGATCAGTCTCACCGCAAAGGAATTCGATGTTCTGGAACTTCTGGCATCCAATCCGGGCAAGGTGTACAGCAGGGTGGAACTGCTCCACACCGTGTGGGGCAGGGATTATCCCGGCGATGAACGCACCGTGGACGTGCATATCAGGAGGCTCAGGGAAAAGATAGAGGAATCTCCGTCAGAACCCAGGTATGTCCGCACCAGATGGGGGATCGGATATTATTTTGCCTGAAAAGGTAAAAACCGCTTTCAGAAAACTCCTTCGCCGTACCAGAAGTCTGCGGCTCAGACTCTTTGTGATCATTTTTTCCGTTGCGCTCATACCCTGTATCATAATGAGACACGCCCTCACTTCAAATTACATGGAGCAGGGAGTCTCCGTCAGGATCTCCACGGTCACGGCCCAGATGGACACCATCGCCGCTCACCTCATAACCTACAATTACCTTGAGGAGGAGGCAAGTGAGGTGATAGATGCCGAACTTGCACAGATAAGCGCTCTTTACGACGGCAGGATCGTGATCATCGGGCCGGATCTCAGGATACTCAGGGACACCTACGATATCTCCACCGGGAAGACCCTGATCGCTGAAGAGGTCATAACCTGTCTGACCGACGGGACCGGCGTGTCCCAATATGACTCCAACAACGGCTACATAGAGATAGTCACGCCCATAAAGGGCCCCTCCACCGATCCGGAGGAGGATGGCGCGGACGCGGGAGCCCAGGTGGTAAGGGGGGTCATGCTGACCTCCGTCTCCACGGATACCATTGCCGCCACAAGAGACCGTCTGGCTGTCCAGGGGATAATCGTTGAGACCCTGACCATCATCATCGTGCTTTCCCTCGCCCTGTTCCTGTCCCTGGCCATAACCGTTCCCTTCAGGCGGCTGGCAAAGGAGATGCTGAACGTCAGGGCCGGCTATTCCAACGAACCCATCCACATTAATAACACCCTGGAGACAAGGCAGATATGCGATTCCTTCAATACCGTGCTGGAAAGGGAAAAGGCCCTTGACGACTCAAGGGAGGAATTTGTGGCAAATGTGTCCCACGAGCTTAAGACCCCCATCACGTCAATGAAGGTGCTGGCTGATTCCCTTGTTTCACAGGAAGACGTTCCGGTGGAGATGTACAGGGAGTTCATGAAGGATATCGCGGGTGAGATCGAGAGGGAGGACCGTATGATAAACGACCTCCTGACCCTCGTCAGAATGGACCGGCAGGCGGCGGTGGAACTGGATGTGAGGGAGACCGACATCAACGCATTGACCGAAACGGTTCTGAAACGTCTCAGACCCCTTGCCGGCAAGCGTGATGTGGAGCTGGTGTTTGAGAGCGTGAGGAGCGTCACGGCGTCCGTTGACGACGTAAAGATCACCCAGATGCTCATGAACCTGGTGGAGAACGCCATAAAATACAACAAAGAACACGGCTGGGTGAGGGTGGTGCTCGATGCGGATCACCAGTCCTTCACCCTGACGGTGGCGGATAACGGCATCGGCATTCCCGAGGAGGATCTGACCTCCATCTACGAAAGATTTTACAGGGTGGACAAATCTCATTCCCGGGAGATAGGAGGGACCGGACTGGGACTTGCCCTTGTGAGGAGCGCCGTGATAATGCATCATGGTATCATTGACTGCACCAGTACGCCCGGAGAGGGGACAACTTTTACGGTCACCATACCTTTGAACTATATAAAGCTATGAAAACGCCGAAAACAATAAAGACGATAATTGCATATCTGATCCTGTTTTCCATCCTGGTCAACGGCTGCGGAAGTAAAGGGGCCGGGGATGAAAGGCCTTTCTTTGTCCGTGTTTACTATCTGGGGAACAGCGGGAAGAGGATCTCTTTCGAGGAATACGAGCCCGCGGCCCGGGGAGGGACCGATCTGGTGGAGGAACTTCTGGATGAAATGGAGCAGCAGCCCGGTGATAAGACCCTGGTGCCCGTCCTTAATGACACCTTCTCCATCAACTCCTATTTTCTGAACTACGACGGGCTGACCATAGATTTTGACAACAGCTATCTGACGCTGGACAGTATTACGGAGGTGCTTACCAGAGCGGCCGTGGTGCGGACCCTGACTCAGGCAGAGGGAGTGTCCTCTGTGACTTTCACGGTCAACGGAGAGCCTCTCCTGGACCCGAAGGGGAAACCCTACGGCCCCATGAATGCGGATCTCTTCGTGGATAATCCGGGAACCGAGATCAACAACTACGAACGGACGACCCTTAAGCTGTATTTTGCAAATAAGGAGGGAGACCGGCTCCTGGCTGCGGAGAGGATAGTGGTCTACAATACCAATATCTCCATAGAAAAGCTTGTGCTGGAACAGCTGATATCCGGGCCGGAAACGGAGGGCCTGTATCCGGTGATAAACCCGCAGACAACGATAATGGGGGTGATAGTCAGAGATGGGGTATGTTATGTAAACCTGAGCTCCAGCTTCCTTACACAGCCTTACAATGTTTCAACGGATGTGGCCATTTATTCCATAGTCAATTCGCTCACGGAACTCACCAGCGTCCGCAGGGTACAGATAGCAGTCGACGGTGAGAACGATATGCTCTACATGAACACCACTTCACTGTCCGAAACCTATGAGAGGGATCTGAGCCTGGTGGAATGAGGGGTCAGGTGCCTTCGGCAATGAGGATCTCAAAGGCGATCCTGTCCGGAAGCATGCCCGTCTTTATGTCCGACTGTGCCTTGGCGCATTTTTCCAGTCCCGCGATCAGAGATGAACGGGTCGTGGCCCTGGCCCTCTTTATGTAGCGCCAGGCTATGAAGGGCATGCATTTGAGGAGGGGCTTGATCTCATCGTCGGCGAGACCCCGGTCCAGCCCGTCCCTTGCCGCCAGGAGCAGATTATAATCTCTTATGACCAGAGAGAGCAGCTGAAGAGAGTTTCTGCCCAGAGCAAGCATATCGCGGTACATCCTCATGGCGTCCATCTGCCTTCCGGAGGACATTGCTTCCACCATATCGAATACCTTGTCTTCGGGATTCCTGACGCAGATGCTCTTCACGTCGGAAAGAGTCACCTTTCCGGTCTCAAAGCAGTATCCCCTGAGCTTTTCCAGCTCTTTCACGGCCGTCCAGAGATCCTCTCCCGTGTAGGAGACGAGTTCCGAAACGGCAGCAGGCTCGATGTCCATCTCCATGCGTTTTGCTTCCTTACGCACTGTTTCCTTAAGCTCTGACGCTTTCAAAAAGGGGAATTCAGTGACGGTCCCGGCCTTCAGGACCTGTTTGTAGAGGGAGGTCCTTTTGTCGACATCCGTCTCTTCAAAGACGATGACGCAGGTGTCCGGAAGGGAGCCTATGATGGATGAAAGGGTACCCGCTATGCCTGATGAGGAGACTTCTTCATCCTTTTGATCATCGATTTCCGTGGCCGCTTTTGAACTTTTTGGCTTGAAAAAGCCGCTTCCGCTGATCTCTATCACTCTTTTGCCGGAAAAGAATGGCATGGTCTCCGCGATCTCTCTTATTTCCCTGAGGGTCTTTGCCGAATCGGCAAATGTTCCCACGAACCGGGACGCATTTATGTTTTCGTGGACAGACGCCGTTACCTTCCGTATATTCCTGCCGTAGCGGCTCACAAGAAACTGCTCCGGTCCGTAGAGCAGGTACACTCCCTTAAGATCTCCGTTCCTTATGTCGTTCAACAGTTTTTCTTTTGTGACTGCGGGCATGGTTCCTTTCCCCTTCACCGATTATTTTCGGAAATCCCACATGACAGCTCTCTCAGTGGGAAAACGATCACCGGGATATTTTATCATATGGCGGCGGCAGGGTCAAAGACAGCATTGCGGCCCGGCGCCGGCATGCGCATACAAAGTTTGGCGTGCGGGTTTCGATTTCCTCTCAATTGTGGTATCCTGTACCTGTGAGCGCAGTTCCGGGTTTTTATTTGTGTGATAAGCCGGGAACGCTTGACGGTCATGTTTTTTGGGGGTTACAGGATGAAGCGGCACTGCTTGTCCGGGTATCTGCGGGATAAGCCTTCGGCGCCTCGTCCTGTGATATGCGTTTGATCCGGAAATAAGGACCAAGGGGAGGTTCCTGAGGGATGTCGGGTTCTACGGGCAGGGCATTGAGAGAGTATTTCAGGGGTATAACCGGAAAGAAGGATTTTAAGAGGCTCTTATATGCAGGGGCACTGGTCGCCTTTCTTGCTGCGGTCTTCTTTTTTGTGCTGTCAAAACAGGCCGCAAAGGTCAGGATTTATGAGTTTAAGGGGACGGGTATCAATACCAGGCAGGATTCCCTTGTTCTCAGAATGACGGTCCCGGAGGACAAGATATGGAAGGACAGCACCAACTACCCGGAGAAGCCCTTCGGCGCCCAGTATGAATTCTTCCTTTCGAATTCCGGCTCCCGGACCATGAAAGACTGGACCGTCCGTATGGATTTTAATGAGGAGCCCGAGATCAACAGTTGCTGGAACGGTGAGTTTGAGGTGGTGGGAAAGAGCATCCTCTTTAAGCCGGATAAATTCACCGAGTCGTTTAAAGACGGCGACCCCACCAAGTTCGGCGCGGTCCTCTATTCCCGTAAGATGCTCTCCCTGACCGGCTACGGTATCACCTGCCGCCTGCAGCCCAATCTCCGGACCATGCCTTTGTTTTATATCATCCTTCTGGCGGGCTTCCTGTGGCTCCTGGCGTTTCTTTCGTTCTCCCTGTCCTACGCCAGGATCGAGAGTATCAGATACCTGAGAAAGAGGGATACGCTGGTGATCGAACAGTCCATCCGGACCTTTACCAGCTTTATCGATGCAAAGGACACCTACACCCGCGGCCATTCGGTGAGGGTGGCGATCTACGCCAGGGAGATCGCGAGGCGGGCGGATATGGATGAAGAGGAGCAGAACATGCTGTATTATGAGACCCTGCTCCATGACGTGGGAAAGATCAGCATCCCCGATTCCATCCTTCAGAAGCCCGGACGACTGACTCCCGAAGAATTTGAGGTGATAAAGACTCACCCCTCAAAGGGAAATGAGATGTTAAGGGCCTTTACCGCGATCCCGAATATCAGGGACGGGGCTCATTATCATCATGAGAGGTACGACGGCAAGGGCTATCCCATGGGCCTTAAGGGCGCCGATATCCCCGTCCACGCCAGGATAATATGCGTGGCGGATTCATTTGACGCCATGAGCTCCCTCAGAAGCTACAGGGCCCCTTTTGACAACAAGAGGATAATAGAGGAATTGCAGACAAATTCGGGAACACAGTTTGATCCCGCCTATGTCAGGATCATGGTGGACATGATAAATGACGGTTTTACCGACAAGATCAGATACGAATACGGCGCGGACGGAGAATGATAAGGGAGGGATGATCGTAAAGCCATGAACAGGAGTGAACTTCAGGAGATCAAAAGACGCTGGAAATACGGAGAATGCACATTTGAAAAGATGATCTGCGCCTGTACCGATATCGACGGCGGGATAGTGACCAGCACCAGGCGGTTTCTGACGGAGCCTGACGAACTGCAGAAGCAGGTCCTCTCATTTGTAAATAAAGCATTCGGCACGGGTTCTGATCTGGATGTGCCCGGCGGTGATATGGAAAAGCTGCTCAAAGGGTTTCTGAACGATTCGCCGGATGAGTCTCTCGCCGAGACCTTTGCCTCCATGGTAAACACCGCTTTCAGGGAAAATGACGACTTGACGCGCCACATGGTGATAGCGCTGACCGATTCCTATGATGTGCCTGAGCGGACCTCTAACCGGGAAAAGACCGGAGAGTCCGACGAGGTTTTCCGCCACGCGCTGATCCTTGTCTGCAATGTCAGAAGCTCTAAGGGCGGGATAGAAGTGACGGACGAGGGCATCAGGACCGCGGATGTGTTCCAGATGGTGGATTCCCCGTCGGCAGCCTTTATTTACCCGTCATTTGCGGACAGGATGACTAATTATGACCTTATCCACTGCTCTGTAAAAAAAGAACCGGATATCCGGATGGTGAATTCGGTTTTTGAATCTTCCCTTGAGTATCAGCCTCCCGTAAAGAAGACGAGGGTGGCTCCCGTGGGACCGGAGGGGGATCATCCCGTAAATGTGGTGCTCACCGACGTGCCCTTTGACGAGGATCATCCCAACGCCGTGAGACAGGGAAACGCGCTGGATGCTGAAGCTTCGGGTGCGGATATCCCTTCACTGGACAGCGGCGGGACCAATTATATCCCCGGAATGAGCAGGGTTGAGGACAAGCCCGGAGACAACGACGGGAAAAAGAGAGGCGACGACAGCGGTGAGAGCAATATTTACGAGAGGACCGCAGAAACCCGGCAGAGAGTGTCTCTGGCGGGCATGAGCCTTCCCGTGGCAAGGGTCGGGGGAGAGAGCTACTGCCTCCTTACCCTGAGCGAACTTGAGAAGCTGAAAAGCCTTCTGGGGGAGAAGTGATCCCCGAAACTACCTGTCTTCCCTGAAATAAGAGAGCCCCAGACTTGCCGGCGGCTGGTCTTCGGGTCTGTTCCTGAAGCTTGTAAATACGAGCACCACGATGGTGACCACGTAAGGGATGACCTTCACCAGCTCCTGAGTCGCTCGGGTGAGCCCGGGGAGATAGATGTAAAGGATGTAGAGAGCGCCGAAGGCAAGGGATCCCCAGATGGCGTTAAGGGGATTCCAGAGAGCCAGAATGACCAATGCGACGGCGAGCCAGCCTCTGTCTCCGAAACTGTCGTTACTCCATGTACCTCCCAGATATTCCATCACGTAATACAGTCCTCCCAGTCCTGCAATGGCGCAGCCTGCAATGGTGGCTGTATATTTGTATGCGGTGACGTTGATCCCGGCGGCATCCGCGGCCGCGGGATCCTCTCCGGCGGCCCTGAGGTTCAGCCCTCTCCGGGTCTTGAACAGCACGTACCATACCAGCACGGATATGACCAGGGAGGCATAGGTCAGAAAACCGTATCCGAAGAGAAGCTTTCCCACAACGGGAATATCGGACAGGAAAGGCAGTTTTGCCTGATAAGCCGAAGCGGAGGTGGCTACGGAGATCTGTCCCACGCCCCCGGCTATCTTTGAAACGGAACCGCCGAAAAAGTTGCCGAAGCCCACACCGAAGGTGGTGATGGCGAGTCCCACCACGTTCTGATTTGCTCTCAGGGATACGGTCAGGAAGGAGTAGAGCAGTCCTCCCAGAGCGCTCACCAGAAGGGCGCAGATCAGGGAAATGATCATTCCCGCCACAGGGCTCGGGTTATCCGTGGAATGTTCGTAAAAGAACGCCCCCATCAGCCCCGAGATCCCTCCCATGTACATGATACCCGGGATCCCCAGATTCAGGTTTCCGCTTTTCTCTGTGATGATCTCACCCGTTGCTCCGAAGAGAATGGCAATACCCTGGCCGATGGCTTTTGTTATAAAGGTTATGAGCATAGTCATGAGGCGTTTTCCTCCGTATCGCCGGAATCCGTGCGTTCCAGCTTATAGTTGATGAAGAATTCGCAGCCGATCAGGAAAAACAGGAGGATACCCGTGATTATGTCGGATGCGTTTTCGTTCAGACCGAACTGGGAAGCGATCTGGATGGCTCCCTGCTGCATAAATGAAAGAAATGCCGAGATGACCAGCATCGCTATGGGATTGAATTTGCTCATCCAGGCTACGATGATGGCCGTAAAGCCGCGCCCTCCCGCGGTGCTGGTGGATATGGTGTGGCTCGCTCCGCCTACTATCACAGCTCCGGCCAGACCGCAGATGGCGCCGGACAGCATCATGGTGCGGCATATGACCTTCTTCACGTTTATCCCGGCGTATCTGGCAGTACGGACGCCCGCCCCTACCACGTCGATCTCATATCCGTGTTTGTCGTATTTCATGTAAAGGGTTATGCCCACGGTCACCAGAAATACAATGATCACGTTGAGAGCGTAGGCGTTTCCGAAGATTGACGGGAACCATCCGGATTTTGTGGCTCCGTTAATGATCCCCACGGTATTTGAACCCTTGGGATTCTCCCAGAGGACTATGAGACAGTTCACTATCTGGATCGCGATATAGTTCATCATGAGAGTGAAAAGGGTCTCATTTGTGTTATGGTAGGCTTTGAATATGGCGGGAATGAGGCCCCACACAAGCCCTGCCATCATGCCGCAGAGTATGAGTAGGATCGTGACCACAGCGCCCGGCATCCTGCTCCCGAAATAGATCATGACGGCAGCTGAAGCAGCGCCGCCCATAAGGATCTGGCCTTCTGCGCCGATATTCCAGAATTTCATACGGTAGGTCGGCACAAGGGCTACTGCTAGCAACAAAAGGATCACGGTTTCCCTTATGGTGACCCAGGTCCTCCTGGAACTCCCCACAGCTCCGTCGATGATGCCTGCGTAAACGCTTATGGGGTTTTGCTTTGTGATAAAGACGATCACCACAGCGCACACTATGAGGGAGAGAAGGACGGCTGTACCCCTGACAGCCATTGCTTTTCCGAGGCTTATGCCGTCACGTTTCACCACATGGAAGGCGGGGAGTTTCTTTCTTGCAGATTTATTTTCCATCTTTGCCCTCCGCTTTCTTTTTTTCCGAACTTGTCATCAAAAGACCTATTTCCTCCTTTGTGCCGGTCCTGGCATCCCTTATGCCGGATACCTTTCCGCCGGACAGCACCACTATCCTGTCCGTGAGCTGCATCAGAACGTCCAGATCCTCTATGACGCATATAACGCATACGCCTTTCTGCTTCTGGGCGTTGAGCTCGTTATAGATCGTAAAGGATGAATTGATATCAAGCCCTCTGGCAGGGTAGGCTACAAGGAGTATGTCGGGAGACAGTGAGATTTCCCTTCCCAGCAGTACTTTCTGGACGTTTCCCCCGGAGAGGCTTGAGATCCTTATCGACAGATCGGGTATCACCACCGCAAGGGATTTTATTATCGCTTTCGCGGTCTCAAGGGGCCCTTTTCTCTCCACGAATCTGCTCTTTCCGTCGCGATAACTCCTGAGCATCACGTTGTCCGGAACGTTCATGGAGGCCACAAGTCCCATCCCGAGCCTGTCTTCGGGGACAAATGAAAGAGTGACGTCCTTCCGGTCCACTTCTTTATCCCCGTCCTTTGAGAAGAAACTGATCGCGCCCGATTCGGGGGAGACGAGGCCTGCAATGGTCTCAAGCAGTTCTTTTTGTCCGCTGCCGGATATGCCGGCTATGCCCAGTATCTCTCCGCTGTTGGCTTCGAAACTCACGTCCTTCAGGGCGGGCAGGCCTTCCCCGTTCAATACCGTGAGATCCTTCAGTTTGAGGCGTTTTCTGGGCTCGGCGGGGTCGGTCCTCCATATGTCAAGGTCGACCTTTTCTCCCACCATCATCTCGGTGAGAAGGTCAACCGTCATGTCCCTGGTCGCGGCGGTGCCGGCGTTTTTTCCTTTTCTGAGCACGGTGACTCTGTCGGATATCTCCAGCACCTCGTTCAATTTGTGGGTGATTATTATTATCGAGTGTCCGTGGTCCTTCATGGAGCGGAGCACATTGAAGAGCTTGTCCGATTCCTGAGGGGTGAGGACGGCAGTAGGTTCGTCAAGTATCAGTATGTCGGCTCCGCGGTACAGAACCTTTATTATTTCCACAGTCTGTTTTTCGGAAACAGACATGTTGTAGACTTTCTTGTTGGGATCCAGTTCAAAGCCGTAATCGTGAGCAAGGCTCATAACGCTCTTTCTGGCTTTCTGAAGGCTGAAGCCGCCTTCGGGGGGATCCATGCCCAGGACTATGTTTTCCAGGGCGCTCATCACGTTTATCAGTTTGAAATGCTGGTGGACCATGCCGATCCCCAGATCGAACGCGTCGTGGGGGGAGCCTATGGAGACTTCCTTTCCGTTGACGTAGATGTGACCTTTGTCCGGAAAATAGATTCCGGAGATCATGTTCATGAGAGTGGTCTTGCCGCTGCCGTTTTCCCCGAGCACAGCCAGGATCTCTCCCTTTTTGAGTTCCAGATCCACATGATCATTGGCGGCGGTTTCGCCGAAGTATTTTGTGACGCCTTTCAGTTGCAGGGCTGTTTCCTGTGACATAGATAAATATCTCCATGTATGATCTATTGTTTATCAGGCCTGATCGGGCTGAGGCCGCGAGATCGGCCATCCGGTCCGCCGTCCGGTTACGTGCCTGCCAGGTGGCGGCTGGCTGCACCCAGTCCGTCAATCGGGGTAATGCTTCCCAATCTGACAACAACGGGCAGGAGGAGTATCACCCCTCCTGCCCGGGTTTCTCAGACCGTAAACAACTGCTTACTGCTGCGCGGTGATACCGTCGATCCTCAGATCAAAGGCAGGAGCGCTGGCGAGTTCCGACTCGTGGAAGTAGCCGTCAGAGACATACTGTCCGTACTTCTCGTAATCCCCGCCGCCTGCGATGAGGTCTTCGATGGATTTTCCGCCCACGGTAAAGGTGGAGGTGTCGAAAACGTGAAGAGTGCCTGCCTTGAGGGCGCTTTCAGTTTCGTCGACCTTTGCCTGAGTACCTTCCGCGGCCACCTTTTCATTTATGGGGAAGATGTAGACTGCTCCGGAGTTGTAGCCGTCGGCCCAGTCAACGGGGACGCTTTCTCCCTTGGAAACAGCCGTTACCGCCTGCTCATAGTACACGCCCCAGTTGTTTGATGAAGAGGTCAGGGCAACATCGGGAGCAACGCTTGTCATGTCCACATTGTAGCCGACACAGGGCACCTTCTCGGCTTCGCAGGTGGAAGGAGCTCCGGTGGTGTCCGCGTGCTGGCTGATGAGAACGCACTTATCGGCGATGAGCTGGCTGGCTACTTCAGCCTCGGCTGACATATCCGCCCAGCTGTTGGTATATTTGACTTCCATGGTGGCTGAAGGAACAATGGAACGCACTCCCAGGAAGAATGAGGTGTATCCGGATACCACTTCGGCATAGGGATATGCGCCCACATAACCGATCTTTGCTTCATTTTCCTTGATGGTGCCGTCCTTGATCATGGCGTCGAGCTTCATTCCTGCTACAACGCCTGTGACATAACGCGCTTCGTAGATCTTGTCGAAATAGTTGTGCATGTTGGGAAGCCCTGACGATGCTGCCTGGTAACCCGTTGCATGGAAGAACTGGATGTTGGGATATTCGCCTGCGGCCTGGATCAGATAATCCTCATGACCGAAGGAAGTGGCGAAAATTGCCGTGCAGCCCTGTTCTGCAAGGTCCACTGCCGCATCATAACAGGATTCGTCTTCGGGGATATTGGTCTTTTCTATGACCTGATCGTCGGAAAGACCGAGGGCGGACTTCATTTCCGCAACCCCCTTCATATGCGAGGCGGTGTAGCCTTCATTTTCATCTCCGATGTAGATAACGCCGACCTTGAGAGCCGATGTATCAGTTGCCGCGGGCGCCGCATCGGTTGCCGCGGGCGCTGCGTCGGCTGCCGCGGGCGCTGCTTCAGATGCAGCGGGTGCAGCAGGTGCTGCCTCCGGCGCAGGCGCTGAACCTCCGCAGGCTGTCAGTGACGCTGCGAGGCACAGACCGAATAACGCTGCTGTGATCTTCTTTTTCATTTTTCTCCTCCCTTTCGGATCCCGAGCGACAGGAAGCACAGGCATCGGATTGCGTTCAGGCTCACCGTTTTATCCCTCAAACAGCGGTAAAAGCCGCCGTCCCCGGCGAAACCGGCGCACTGCCTTTTGATGATTCGGCTGCAGGGATGCGTTCAATCCCCCTCAGTCCGAGGCTTACGCCGTTTCTTCGGTGAGACCGGTGAGCAACGCGTTCATGATTAAAACTGCCTGACACGCACACCCATCCATTTCCTGGTATGTCCGGAATCCATTACAAATGTAACAAAACGGACTTCTGTTTACGCGTGTTTTCACACACTTGTGCATTGTAGAACAAGATCGGTCTCTTTTCAATGATCTTATGTAAATCAGAACGCGGAAATAATTCCCGGGACCTGTTCGCGGGAATATGCAGGATACGTCTTGCCGCAGGGCACATGGAAATAACGCTTGTGGAGATCGTTTAAGACATGTCAGCACGAACGCAGCGGCCGATGAAGCTGGTATCCCCCGCCTTCAGATATGGAGAGCGTCGTCAATAAGGGGCTGTCCTGAATGTAATGCCGTCTTCTTCGCTCATGGACTCTATTATGGCGACAGAGGTTACGTCATATCCGGAATTTCTCAGATTGCGGCCGCCCTCCTGAAAGCCTTTCTCAATGGCGATCCCTATGCCGGCGATCTCACATCCGGCCTGGGTGCATATATCGATCAGCCCGTGCATGGCTTTTCCTACTGCAAGGAAGTCGTCCACAAGGAGCACTTTGTCTTCAGGCCCCAGAAATTTCTTCGAAAGAGTTACGTTATAGTCTTTTCCGTAAGTAAAAGAATGAACGGTGGAAGTGAACAGATCTCCGTCCAGATTCCGGCTTTTGGCTTTCTTCGCAAAGACCACGGGAACCTTGAAGTAGCGTGAGGCGGCGCAGGCTATCGCAATACCGGAAGCTTCTACGGTAAGGATCCGGGTGACGCCTTTGTCCTTGTATTTTTCATAAAAGACCTGTCCGATCTGATCGAGCAATTCCGTATCCAACTGATGGTTCAGAAAACTGTCTACTTTAAGGATGTTTCCGGCTCTGACCTGTCCGTCTTTTTTGATGCGCTCCTCAAGAAAATTCATCGTGATCCTCCTTTTTGTACGACAACGAGACAGGGCCTCGTTCCACCGACATGTTTCCCGACCATCGAACAGATTCAGTATAACACATGCCCGTCATTTAACAAGAACATTCTATGCGGAAGTGAAGGGGCGTATAACCTGGGGATGCGTGCCTTTCACACTGACGATCCGCCCGGAAGTGAGGGGGGCGCCGTTTATTTTTCGTTCGGATCATACGGCTTGTTTTGATCGGGTATCAAGTGCGTTGGCAGAGGCAGGCATGCTGAGACAGGGTATGTTGCGGAAGGCTTTTTAAGACACGGTTCTTTGACAGTTAGTTGATTTATTTAATGGAAAGTGAATGATATAATGACAGCTAAAGAATTGATAAAAAGAATGAGAGAAGTAAAAACAGTTGAAGAAGCCAGATTGCTTCGCGAAGAAGAACAGGAGTGGATAAAAACAGCATCTGATATTGATATTGCACTGATTCGCGATAGTGGTGCAGGGGAAATGCTATTCATGTTGTGTGGTTTGTGCTTGAACGACCCTCCAAAAATGGTGTATCATTCAACTTAACGGTATATATTTGCAGGTAAAATTAATCAGCCAGACATTTTGCTGATAGAGTTGTTGAATTAATTGAAGTAAATAAAGTATAATGTTCATGAGCATTTACCGCCTTTCAGGTGTGTTTTTTAGCCAAAGACATTATACCAAAAGGGGAGGTGAATGCTCATTTCATATTTATCTCCCGAAAACAAAGGATTTATTAACAAAAAGGGGTGTCAGACTTGACACTACCAAGTTTAAAGCGGAGGTGCAGTTATGGGGTTTTTAGTTGGTTTGGTGGTTGCGGTATTAGGTATAGTCTTTATTGTCATGTACAATACGCAGAAGAAGCAGAACAAGCGGCGCACGGCCAGGGTAAAGGCTGTTTGTGCTAACATCGAGGAAAAGATTAACGGGGAGGAAGGTAATTCCATTACTCATTACACCCTTTCGTACAATGTGGACGGGAAGGATTACACTCTTTCAAATCTCGTGGGTCTGCCTCCAAAAACGGAGGCCGGGTCGGAGGTGACTGTACGTTACAATCCCCAGAATCCCCAGGATGCCGGTTATGATTTTGGAGAAGCGGCAAAGGAAAAGTATATGCTGTACGTCGGCATAGGAGTGCTGGTTCTGGGGATATTGATCATGATCATTTTTTGAGCATACTATCACCGGGGGCGGAATAAGAGGGTCGCTTGACCGCATCGGTCAACAACGCGGCAGGGCGACAGATTTACGGCCAATAAAGCGAAGAGGGATAATATAGGGTAGAATGATGTCAAACACAAAAGACAGGATAAACGCCCTCATAACAGCGCTCGATGTGACAAATGAAGATCTTGCGGGCTACGCTGGGTTTGACCGGACAAATGTGAGCCGGTTAAGGAACGGCTCCCGCAGGATAATACCCGGAAGCAGTACCGTGAGGAAACTGGTAGACGGTATTTACGATTATGCCCGTGAGGAGGGGAAGCTCCAGACCCTTTCAGATGTGACGGGATTGAGTGGCGACCTCGACGAAACCGCTATGAAGGCAGGCACCCTCCAATGGTTCTTCGAGGGGGAGATGACGGAACTGACAGACGTGTCAGCAAGCAGGACCCGTAAAAGAAGGAAGTCCGCAAGGCTCTTTGGCGATAGACTCGACCTGGCGATGAAATGGGCCGGGCTGTCAAATATCAGGCTCAGCCGTCTGATGAACGTGGACGCATCCCTGATAAGCCGCTTCAGAACAGGTGTCAGGATGCCAAAGGAGTATTCTGACATCAGTGTCAGCATGGTCGGTATCCTGTGGGACAGGATCGTTCAGAATGGCAATGTATCTGAACTGTCCCACTATGTGAATATAAAACCCGACGACGTGGACGAGGGAGTCTTCGCTGAATGGCTGATGAACCTTGGGGCTGGGGAAAATGTAGAGGTACAGGCTGTACAGAGTCTCCTGGAAACTTTCGATTCCTTTTCCCTTGAGGCTGGGACCGCATTACCTTCCTATGAAGATGTGATGAGCCGGGAGGTTGTTGAAACCGAAAGGAATCATTACATCGGCACGGAGGGGGTGAGGCTTGCTGTCATCAGGTTTCTCTCATCCGTCATCGAAGAGGGGGCCGGGGAAATCTGTCTGTATTCTGATATGAACATGGACTGGATGATCGAAAATAAGGACTTCTTTATGAAGTGGGCGGTGCTCATGAGCGAATGCGTAAAACGCGGCACCCGGATAAAGATCATTCACAACATAGACCGCAGCATTGCCGAGATGATGGAAGCGATACGGAGCTGGCTGCCCTTATATATGTCCGGGATGATAGAACCCTATTACTTGGACAGGAGGGAAAAAGAGAGATTTACCCACACTATTTTTCTGTGTCCCGGCCGTTTTGCTGTAGGATCTATGGCCGTTTCAGGCACTGAGAATGAGGCTGTGTACCATTTCCACAGGGGTGCAGAGCACCTTTCATATTTTGAAAAGGCGTACATGACGCTTTTGTCACAATCGAAGCCGCTTGTGTCTGTTCAGGTTTCAGACAAAGGGGCTTTCCCTAGTGCAACTGTGCTTTCCGATCAGTCGGATGACCTTTTGTCTGCGGAAATAGCAGTTCCCTTTAACAAGATCAGGATATATGTCACAGATTCACTTGTCCGGATTACCCAATTGGAGCATCAGGAGATATTCTTCGATTTCACCCATCCTCTTATGTGCCGTGCTTTCAGGTTTTACGCTAGAAGGCTTGGGGAGAGGTGATCGGATCGGTCTCAGAAGAGTGTCATTTCTCCGCATTCACGTCTTAAGTAAAGACAAGTCACATTTATTTCAATGACAAATTAATGTCACGCCCTGTTTTTTGTTTTTCCCGGGACGATAATAGTATTTATAGTGATCAGACTGGATAAGTGTGATAGAAAAGTGTGATAGAAAATCTTTGTCTTTCGTTATCGATCTTATAACAGTGTAGTGGAACGGAGAACAGTGCCACGTGAAATATCATCTCGAACCTGTTCCCGGCAGGCAGGCGAAGTTGAGGGATCTTAAGGATAAAGGGAAATGGAGGGAAAAACATGAATAAATCAAAACAGATAATGAGTATTATCACAGCCGCACTCCTTGTGGCGCAGTTATTTCCGGCGAACACTTTGGCATACAGGGGCGATGCCGGAGATGGGGCAAATGCTGCGGAGGAGTCTGCCCTGATCGCGGAGGAAGCCTGTAGTAGTGGGATTACAGAGGGAGAAACAGAAGCGCTTTTCCCGGCCGGGGATGCCGAAGGCTGGAAAAAGACAGGAGCCAATACGAAGTTTGGCACCGATGGCATAACGAATCCTGCTAGTGGAGCTGGTGGCTGGTGCTATGTCTACTATGGGACATGTGACAAGGAATACACAATCACGACTGGAGTCAAAACCGAGAAGAAGACTATTGGCCCAGTAAAGTACCGTGTGCTGGACAAGGAGACGGATGAATTCAACTATACTACTTTTAAGGGAAAGACAATGCTCCTTAACAGCGAAAAGGTATTATATAAAGCTATTTTTGATGATTCTAATGGGAGCTATGATTGGGATCATTGTTCTTTGAGGACTTCTCTTGATAATGATTTTACAGCCGGATTTACCAAATCTGAGTTGGATGCAGTAACGAGAAGTTATAAAACTGCAAAAGCTGAAAGAGATGGCAATGGATGGTCAGGGTTAGAAGGAGACATGGGAATCTCCTGGTCTAATAAGATCTTTTTGCTGGATGCCGGTGAAGCAACGAGGGTGAGTTACGGCTTTGCCGACAATTCAGCATATGAAAATGTAGAAGGCCATACCTGCCCCGGCAGCGCTGATGATACGCGCGAAAAAAAATCCGTGGATATAAAGAACGGCGAAAACGTGCCCGCTACATGGTGGCTCAGGAATACTAGCAGACCTAAAAATTCTTTAGTATATTACGCTGGTTACCTGGGAACGGATGGATCCCTGAACAGAGGCGAGCAGAAGAAGTCTTCAGATATGCAAGGCGTGAGTCCTGCCTTTAACGTCGATCTGTCCAAGATCCTTTTCACTTCGTTGACTTCATTAGGGACTTCGTCAGGCGCAGGAGCGGTGTACAAACTGACCATGAAAAATCCCGTTAATGATCCTGACACAGAAGGATTTATGGGGGCAGGCTATGTTTACGGCGAAGCGATCCAAAGGATTGGCAATAGTGTGGTCATCCCGTGGAATGCGGGTGGGAATCCTAACAGGATATCAATCCTCATAACCGATAAGGCTTACGATGCTGGTGATGCCGTGATCAGGCTGTATGACAGTATAGCCGAACCCGCCGAAGGCGAGGATGAAGGCGTAGGGGGCTTTACTATCCCTTCCGGTTTCAAGTCCACCGATAAGGTCTATGTAATAGGGGAAATAGCTACTGATGAGATGCATACCGATACTGCGGGCGAGCCACAGCTGGTCAATGCTGCCATTCCCACGGCTGTGACTCCTTCCAGCAAGGTTTATTTTGATCCCAACGGAACGGAAGCTACAGTGGATACGGAATACTCCACCACCGGTACGAACGGGAAGCTTGCATCTTTACCGACCCCTGTGAATACAGGCTTTGGGTTCGAGGGCTGGTTCACTCTCCCCAAGGGCGGAGAGCTGATCACAAAAGATACAGTGTTCTATACCGAAGCGACTGTCTATGCCCATTGGACAAGAAATCCTCACAGGGTTGATTTCAATGCCAACGGTGGAAAGCCCCTGGTTCCGGGATACGGGACCACGGGAGAGGATGGGAAGCTTAAATCACTTCCGACTCCTGAATATGACCACTTTGATTTTATGGGATGGTACACTGAAGCGGATGGCGGGGAGCCTGTCACGGAGGGAACCGTCTTCTCGGGGGACGCAGAGATCTATGCTCACTGGAGCTACACTGAATATACCGTAACCTTCAATCCCAATGCGGAGGGTGCGACAGTCGATCCCGGATCCGGCAAGACGGGGGAGGGCTGGGTGCTTGCTTCCCTGCCCAAGCCTGTACTGGAAAAATACGACTTCGAGGGCTGGTTCACTCTCGCTGAGGGTGGCAATCTGGTCACGAAGGACACCCAGTTCAAAAAGGACACGGAGATCTTCGCACATTGGCATCTCCACACGCCGGTTCTCTGCGGGAAGCATGCCTACCGCACCGGTGAGGCCACGGCTTCTGTCAGGTTCTATTCTGATTGTGCGGGCAGGTATTATTATATCGTGTCAGAGTCGGAGGAGATTGGATCGAAAGAGGATATCATTGATGATCCTGATGTCGAAACGGGAACAATAGATAAAGCCAGTATCATTTATATTGAAAATCCGAAGGGGCTGGGCAAAGGCGCCAGATACCTGCATACCGTGCTAGTTGGGGATGAATCGGGGTTTACAAGCGACATCCTGACTATACCCATGCCATTTGAGGGTTATTATTTCGATGATTTCGAGGCATATGAAGTCGGGACCTACGTAAACCAGTCAGGAAACCCGATGTCCCCGATAAGCCAGGATCATAATGGGAGCGGTAATGAAAACCAGAAGGTTGCTGAAAGGCCTGACGGCAACGGAAAAATGCTGAGCCTTGAGTCGAGCAAGCAAAATGATGCCTGGGCCAGCGACCAGGTTGTTTCTTTGAGCGGGATGGTTTCCGAAACAGGAAACGGAACCTATCGGCTCGAAGGCGATGTGTGCCAGCCTGATGGATATTCTGAGGGTTACAAGCTGGTTTTCGGTTTGAGCGGGAGCATCGCAAGCGGCATCAGATTTTCCGGGGACGGGATATACCTGAACAGCTCAAATGCTCAGACAAAAGGAGAAAAGCTCCATGATGCGGTTCCCGGCGAGTGGTACCATGTAAGGATTGATTACCAATATCCCGAAAAGGCGATGTCGGTCTGGATCAATGGGGAAAAGGTCGTTACGGATGAGGATTCGGGTAACTGTTTTTCACATATATGGCTTAGCCCCGGAAACCGCGGGAACGTACATCAATGTTATCGCGCCCTCTATGACAATATTGGCTTTACCTTTATTCCCGAAAGTGAAGATCCGCCCGGACCTGATGACCCTGTCACAATTAATCCCGTGATCGAAATGGAGGGCTGGACATACGGCGACGAGCCTCATTCCCCGACCCTCACCGAGGGAAGCAATCCGGGCAACGGAACTGTCACCTGGAGATACAAGGTGAAGGGGGAACCGGACAGCACCTATGCGAAAGAGGTGCCCGAAAATGCCGGCGAGTATACCGTGAAAGCAGAGGTTGCGGCTTCAGGCAATTATTCGAGTGGCACTGCTGAAAAGGATTTCACTATCGGTAGGAGGCCAGTAACGGGTGCGGTGATCGTCCTTTCCGGAAATACTTTTGTCTTCAACGGGATGAAACAGACCGTGAGCGTGAGCAAGGTCACGCTTGAAGGAAAGGATCTCACGCCTGACAAGGATTACTCTGTGTCCGGAACTCTGGAGGCTGTTGAAAAGGGCGATTACAAGGTGACGGTCACGGGCCAGGGGAACTACAAGGATTCAGTGGATTCCTATTGGCACATCATTGGGGAAGAAGACCACATAGTACACTTCAACGCCAGGGGCGGGTCCCTTGATATGGAGGAAAAGTCAGTGACCACGGGCGAAGCCTACGGTGATCTCCCGACTCCGGCGAGGGAGGGCTATCGGTTCGATGGGTGGTTTGCCGAGGACTACGAGGCAGAAAAATATGTAAAAGTGGAAGAGGATACTGATTACTGGCATAGCGATTATTATCTCCTCCGTATCTCTCCCCTTGCAGATTGGGATAATGGCGGCCACTTCATGAATGGGAATGTCCTGGGTTTTGATGTGACATTTGAAGGCGCAAAGCCTGTGCGTGCTGATATAAATGACTGTGATACGACCGGTGATCCCCTGGTCGAGGGGACGGATTATGCCATCACAGGAAACAGCATTTCCGGCAGAGTGGTTTTAAACGGGAATCACAACCTTAACCGGTATACGTTCCTGGATATCAATTTTACGGCAGAGTCTGCGGACTTCGATCATACCATCCACTATTTCCGGGTGTTCGATAGCAATGATGGACTTGTCACCAAGGACACTGTAGTGAGTGCTTCTTCTGACCACACCCTTTATGCCGGCTGGTATAAATTGGGGTCAAAGTCTGATGAAGGAAAGAATGGCATATACTTTGTGGACGATGATGGAAATGAGACCACGTCGTACAGCACGACCTTCACCGGCACCGCCATTAAGCCGGAGGTACGGGTATACGACAATGGCCGCCTCCTGTCCGCAGACAGGGATTACAGCTTATCCTATAAGAATAATAAGAACGCTTACACTCTGATGCCTGAAAAAGAAGGCTTTAATGCGAAGAAAGCGCCCCTTGCGGCGGTGAAACTTAAAGGGAAATATGCCGGGAAGCACGAGGCATACTTCGTGATAAACCCTGTGGATATAGCTGATGTGGACGGCAGTGATATGTCGGCGGCGTATACCGGGAAGCCACAACTGCCGAAGGTAGTTCTTACCTATGGGAAGCTAAAGCTGAAGAGCCCTAAGGATTTCAGCTTCGTTTGTGATCCTGCCGAGTGCACAGAACCCGGAAGCTACAAAGTGGTCATCACCGGAGCCGCCGGAAAAACAATCGGCGCATCAGGCGGCACGGGAGATTTCTACGGTACGAGGAATCTTTCCTTTACAATCGCCAAAGAGGGCTCGGTCCCTGTGTCGAAGCTCAAGATAATGCTGGATAAGAAGTCATATGCCTTCTCTGGCAGCCAGATAAAGCCTCAGGTCACCATTAATGGCCTGACAGAGGGCACTGATTATTCCCTGACATATGGAGAAAACAAGGCAGTGGGAACAGGCTATGTAAAGATTACGGGAAAAGGCAGTTATGAAGGCTCAAGGACCGAATACTTTGCCATCACAGGGATTTCCATGAAGAAAGTGAAGATACAGTCTGCGCCCGAAGACAAGACCTTCACGGGCAAAGAGCAGGTCCAGACCGGATATTCCCTCACCGACCCCGCAGGAACAGTTCTCGTTGAGGGCAAGCACTATTCCGTTTCCTACCTGAATAACCTGAATGCCGGAAAGGCCGCCATTGTATTCACTGGAATCCCCAAAAACGGCTGCGAGGGAACTCTGGTCAAGAACTTCAAGATCCTGCCCCGCTCGATAAATGATGAGGGGATCTCAATTCAGGGCTATATGTCCGTGCCTTTCGTGGCGGGGGGCGCAGTGCCTGTTCCAAGGGTGACCTGTGATGGGAAAGATCTCATCGAGGGAGTGGACTTTACCCTGAAATACAATGGAAATAAGGCTGTTTCAGAGAAAATACCCGAGGTGTGTGCCGCAGGCGGGGAGTCGGAAGCTGATTCGACCGGTGATGAAGATATTATAGCCGCCGGAGCTGTAGCAGGTGCCCAGCCAACCTACACGGTCACAGGTATAGGAAATTTCACCGGAGCATCTGCTCCTGTCTCTTTCAGCATAAACCGCGCGTCCTTAAGTGGCGGAACCGTGTTCGTATACGCTCCTGACCTGGCCTATAGCAATAAGAGCAACAATTTCAAGCAGAAGGTGAGGCTGATCGGTGCGGACGGCAAGGTTCTGACCGAAAAGAAGGATTATACGCTCAAGTACTACCTCGGAAACATATCTGAAGGAAACGAGATCGAGGATAAGGCTACCGTGCCCGAAGGTTCCGTGATCAAAGTGAAGGCGATTGCCATGGAAGGCGGGAACTATACGGACTCTATCACCGCATCCTTTAAACTCGTTAATAAAGACGCTGTGAAGGATATAAGCAAGGCGAAGGTTGTGGTACCGCCTCAGGAGCACACCGGGAATCCCGTGACCCTGGAAAGCTCCGGCATCACGGTCACTCTGAATGGCGGATCATTGACACTCCTCGGCAGCTCTGATCCTGATAACAGGGACGGATATAAGATCGTGTCTTATCACAACAACGTGAGCCAGGGCAGTGCTGTGGCGATCCTTAAAGGCTGCGGAACCGTCAGCGGCGTAAAGGCCGTGAAGTTCAGGATAGGAAAGGACGTGATCTCCACTGTGGAGAAAGTGTCTGAACCACTTGAGAAATAAAGGATGATAGGGTAGCGTCACGGTTCCATTCACCGCCACTCCGAAAGGGGTGGCGGTTTCATTTATCCATCTGCCGGTATAGTCGGATCCGTAGAAAAATGTGAATTCTGTTCAACGGATCTCGTTGAGTCGACTGCATTGCGATCGGGCATGCAGCGATCGAATTCCGGGGTTTGCGCTTTTGAGTTTTCCTCCCGTGTGGGAGGAGGATATGATCGGTGCTTTTTCGTTGGAAACGGCGCATTCACCGATAAAAGCGCAGGAATCCGCATTTTTATCGGGTGGAAGAGGCCGCCGCGAGAAGAGCGGACCCGAGACCGGGAAGACAAAGAAAGGGGTAGTAAAAATGAACCGATGGGATTTGCTGCGGATGCTCCCGAATACTATTCCGACAACGGCGTCCGCGTCCGTTCGAAATCGGAGATAATCATCGCGAACATGCTTGAGAATACAGGAGTTCCTTATAAATATGAGTGTCCGCTCGATCTTGCCGCAAAAGGCACTGTGAGCCCGGATTTCACCTGCCTGAATGTCAGAACCAGAAAAGAGTACATATGGGAACATTTTGGAATGATGGATGATGAAGAATATGCAAATAAGAACGTTCAGAAGATCAATGCATATGAGGAAAAAGGTTATATATGCGGCGTTAATCTGATCATGACCTTTGAGACATCCAGAGTCCCGGTAAACACGAATGTGGTAAGGGAGATGATCGAGCGTTTTCTTCTGTGAGGCGCACACCGAAGTCATATCGCGGATGAGCTGGAAGGCATTGCCCCGCAGGGACCGGATGAACAGAGAAGTCATTATGCTGCGGGACCCGGCCGGGAAAATCTGCTGATGCTGTCCGTTTCCGATTGTTTATGGAAACAGTTTTTCGTTTGTGTTATTATGGTACAGATTTAAGTGATTGATGAAGTGCAGCCTGATGAGCGCGTGAGATACGTGTCCGGTTGAATGATGAAGCATTGCCGGATGATTGAATGGCTTGACCGGTTAAGGAGAATATGAAAAAGACTTTGATCCTGGCGCTGGTCCTGTCTCTTATCCTGACAGGATGCGGCGCAGTAAATTCAGAGACTCATGCGGGTACGACCGGAGAGTCTGCGGGAGAGTCCCGGTCCGGAGAGTCCGGGCAGGATAATAATGACTATTCTGCAACGAGCGAAGTGAGTCCTTCCGGGACTTCCGCAGGAGCGGAAGGAACATCCGGTGATAAGCCTGCAGGGCAGGAAGGACACGGCGGACAGAACGCTGCCGGGACTGCTTCGGGCGAGGGAAGATCTGATGAGAAGCCCGCAGGGCAGGCGGGATCTGCTGATCCGAAGTCCTCAGAGACTTCCTCCGGCTGGGAGGGAGAGGTCTATGAATTGATCCCCGACCGGGAAACGGACGAGAATTCTTATGGTTCAGAGTCTCTGAACTATGATGCCTCCCAATATACATATGTAGCCGAAGGTGAGTATTACTACGATGTGGCGAGTGTCGTCCTGTACCTGGATGAGTACGGAGAATTGCCGGACAATTATATTACAAAAGACGAGGCCCGGGATCTCGGATGGCAGGGGGGCTCCGTAGAACAGTTTGTGGACGGCGCTGCCATCGGAGGAGATTATTTCGGGAATTACGAAGGACTTCTTCCCAAAAACAAATATCATGAATGCGACATAGATACCGAGGGGTACAAGTCGAGGGGGTCACGCAGGCTGATCTATTCCGATGACGGGAAATACTATTACACTACGGATCATTACGGTTCTTTTACGGAACTGACCGTGCCCCAGTGTGAGAAGATGCTCGATAAAGCCCGTTGATCTTTCAAAAGGGATGATGATAAGCGACAGAGAGGCATATTATGGAGATTGTTTGGAGCAGAGACAAGTATAATAAGATCCTTTCTTTCATCGGCCATTACATCGACTGGAAGGAAACACTTGGAGCCCCTGCGGACGGGACAACAGGTCTTTTGTCCAGACTGAGGCTTGCAAAGGAAGATGAAAACGGAGATATCCGGATCGACCTCACAGAGGAAGAGTATTGGGATACGGCTTTCGTCTACGGCGTTTGGTACGGACATTCCCTGAATGCCAAGGATACACTGGATGAACTCAGAAATGCGGCTTCCCTCATGAATTCCGCCCTGAAAAAGATAAGGGATCGGGAAAAACAGGTCGCGGTGAAACTTGGAGGGGAGAGCGAAGTGATAGATTTCGCCTCTATTGCCGGACATCCCGGCTCGCATGGCAGCGGAGCGGCGGTTCATGCGGCAGGAGCCGGACCCGCCAACGGTCTTGCGGCGGCCGTGCCCTCTGAACCTGCTGTGGCTCCCGTCATGCCTGACATGCCGGCAGAAACTGCACCTGAGGCAGTCATGCCTGACATGGCATCAGAGCCTGCACCTGAGGCAGTCATGCCTGACATGGCATCAGAGCCTGTACCTGAGGCAGTCATGCCTGACATGGCATCAGAGCCTGTACCTGAGGCGGTCATGCCTGACATGGCATCAGAGTCTGTACCGGAGGCGGTCATGCCTGATATGGAATCGGAGTCTGTGCCTGAGGCGGCCATGCCTGACACGGCATCGGAGCCTGTACCTGATGCGCCTTCGCCCGAACCCGTTACGGAGCCCGCGCCTGTGGCGGAACCGGTTTCCGCTTCAAACGGGATGTCGGAAGAAGATATCATGAAAGCGGCTGAAGCAGCCCTTGCCGGACTTGAGGAGCCTACGGCAGCGCCCGAGCCTGCACCCGCACCCGAACCCGCGCCTGCGCCCGCCCCCGAACCTGAGCCTGCGCCTGCACCTGCGCCCGCGCCGGTGTCCGATGATCCCAATCATGTGATGACAGCGGAGGAGATAGAAGCGCTCTTTGCCGGAACAGCTTCGGAACCTGCCGCAGCGCCCGAACCTGAGCCTGCGCCCGCGCCGGTGTCCGATGATCCCAATCATGTGATGACAGCGGAGGAGATAGAAGCGCTCTTTGCCGGAACAGCTTCTGAACCTGCGGCAGCACCCGAGCCTGCGCCCGCGCCGGTGTCTGAAGATCCAAATCATGTGATGACCGCGGAGGAGATAGAAGCCCTTTTTGCCAGCACTTCCTCTGCACTGGAATCGACACCCGAACCCGAACCCGCGCCTGCGCCCGCGCCGGTGTCCGACGATCCCAATCATGTGATGACAGCGGAAGAGATCGCTGCCCTCTTTGCCAATTCGGGAAGCTGACGCCGGTGATCTGCCTGCCTGCGGCTGAAGCGGCGTGAGGCCTCACGGTTTCACGTGCCCGCCTCTGACATGAGAGCGGAAAAAACAGAAAAGCATTAATAATAAACCTGCCGCAGCCAGAAGCGATCCTGTGACCGATCCGGGGACATGATACGTCAGTATTATGTCCCCGGCGTTTTTTGACTCTATCTGTGTGAGAGCGCAAAAGGCGGGACTTACGGAACATTTTTCTCCCGTGTTCCCCATCACTGCGCGAAATCCTTCTTCGTAAGGGACCGATAAAAATACTTTACCCGCCGGACAGTCTTCTATGAGAAGACAGGTGGGGGACAGTTCCCTGACGTTCAGAGCGTCCTCCCGGGATCCCTTTGAAAGCCTTTCGAGCGCCCGGAGGTCCTCCGTTACCATCACCGGATCCCCGAAATCCGCAGCTTCCTTATCTCCGTAAAGGGTCAGCTCCAAAAGGCCTTCCCGGTCTTTTTCATGGTGCCCCAGATCCAGGATCTTAAGGGCGGACAGATTGGCATAGCCGGAAACGTGCTCCCCGTTCAGGGATATGCTCATGTCCTGTGTTTTGTCCTGAAGTCCCTTGATATACAGGTAAAGGTTTCCCTCCGCCTCTGTTCTGAACTGAAGCTGCCGGATCAGGGCGTTTTCGCCGCCATCACGGATCTCGTCCGATGTCACGGATACCGGCGTGAATAGCCCGGGCTCCGGACCCTGCCGAAATTCAGCCCCCGAATTATCCGCATCGCCTTCAGTACGCCCTTCGTTAAGGCTTCCCTGCGCCTCTTCACGCTCTTTTCCGGCGGCGTTTTTTGAAAACAACATCGCCATTTTCTCCTGGAGTTCAAAGGGCGAGTCCGTGATCATATCCGAAGGAATGTCGGCGTCGGTGGATACCGCGGAGGGAAATGCGTTCTTATTTTCGTAAATGCCCTCCGGGGTCAGAAGATATCTGATATTCAGAACGGAGTCGCATGTGTCGGTGTTTTCGGCGGTATAAACGTTGTTCAGGCCATTGTAATTAAATCCCAGCGCCCTCAGAAACAGCCTTACGCTGATGTGGTCGCCGGTGCTGTAATGGGACACTCCCCGGTATCCGAAAGCCATGCTGTCATCCAGACTGTCGTAGGTGTCGGAATATGTGTCTTCCAGGCGGTAAAAACCATCGTCCTGCGACTTGATCCGGTCCGTAAGCTCTTTCTTCGTCAGGTACTGCATCCTGTATTCGGAGGCCTTCTCGGACGGGAGGCGGGAGGCGGTCATTATGCCCCGCTGGTTCATGGAGAGTTCCGCGATACACATGAGAAAGAGCAGGCCGCATGCGGCTCCGGAAAGGAGCGTGTTACCGGCAGAAGGTGAAGCATCCCGATCGCGGGCAGCTCCGGAGAGGCCCGTGCTGACGCCCGGAACGTGATCCGTATCCCTCAAACGGATCCTGATTAGGATGTATTCGATGGCGAGGACGGCAAGGCCCGCAGCCCCTTTGAACGGCGAATACCAGGGCATTCCGGGAGCGGCCGCAAACCTTAGAAGGACCGCAATATTGAGAATAGCTGCGGCGATAAATGAAACCGTAAGTTCTCTGACGGAGGGAAGCCCCGAGTTCCAGGCCCGGGCTGCGCTTATCATCATCAGGGATACAAATAAGAACGCGTACCTGTAGGGGAATCCGTTTGGGGTGTTCCCGACGTGCCAGATAAGATCCAGAGGCCTGAAGCAAAAGGCCGCAAAAATCAGAAGGACCAAAAGAATTGTCTCAAGTTTGTCTTTCCTGGGGATATCTTTTTTTACAAAGAAAAGGATGAAGAGAGGGATCATCACGGTGCCGCAGAAGAGGTGCGGCATTCCGAACATTATCTGGTCGCTGTCGATCGCAAAGGTAAACAGCTTTGACAGAATGAGCAGGGGGCCGGTAAAAGCGCTGCCCCCGGCCAGTATTTCATGAACAGGGGTGTCCCCGAGATTTTTTTCACTCTCCAAAAGCTCTTTGAGAACCGGAAAAAGCAGGGGCATCATGAGCAGGATACCGGATACGGCAGACAAAAACGCGGAGACAAGACCCCGGATGGATATTTTCTTAAGGACGGTCCTTATTATCATGAGGGCAGCCAGGAACAGCAGCATCATGTAGGACAGATAGTAATTCAGATACAGCTGGAAGGCCGTGGCGAGAGAAAAGCATACAAAGGCCTTTCCTGAGTACGGGTTTTCGGAAAGCCTGAGGGCGGCAGCCATAAAGACGGGGAAAAAGATCACTGCATCCACCCACAGGGGGTTGACCAGAAACGAAAACGCCCACAGGCACATCCCGCAGGATACGGAGAAGGGAAGGGTGTATTTAAGCCCGATCTCTCTCAGAAAAAGATCGGAGGTGAAGGACAGAAGAGAGAGCCTAAGGATCATAAGGAACGTCAGTACCTCGGGGTACTGTTCCGGCGGGAACAGGGCGTACAAAAGGTTCAGAGGGCTTGATGCATATATCATCAGAAGCCCGAGTACCGAGCCCCCGAGACTTTTCCCGGAAAAATAAAAAATACTCGCTTCCCCGCGCAAAACCGAGGAAAGGTAGGCGTAGTACCTTATGTATTCCCGCCGCAGGTCGTCGTAGAGAAATGTATTGTCTCCGAAGGGGGTGATGCGGGAAAGGGCGCAGAAAACAGTCATCGCAATGAAAACGATGAGGAAAGCCGCTATGTGGGAATGAAGCCGGTCCGCTTTTCCCGGGAAGCGCTTCAGTCCGCTCATCAGAATCCGGTCAGCCCGGCGTCCTCCGCCATCTGTCTGATCTCCACGGCGTGTCTGTCCCATGATTCCCATTTGGGGAGCCCCCTTCTGTCCGGGATATCATACATCTTTTTCAGTTCCTCTCCAAGATATCTTGAGAATTTACAGCTGCCCCCGTAATTCAGATGAGAGTGGTCATTAAAATCCTCGTCAAAATCCAGATCCATGTTTTTGTAGTAATAGTTTGTGCTGTTGAAATGAAGGCCGTATCTGTCAGCTATCTCATGTACCCTGTTGTAGACCAGCTCGTCCTCGTCCACCGTGATATAAGGGGATACCATCAGGAACAGGTCGATCCCGTTTTCCTCGGTGTATTCAATGATCTTCTGAAGATAGATCTCAGATTTGACCGTGATGCCTCCGCTGAGTTTTTCCTTGAGCACCGGCTCCTCCTGGGGATCTATGTAGAAATAGGGGGTGTATCCCTTAAACGAGGCCCTCTCCCACCTGGTCGCCGTCAGATAATCCCAGTCCTCTTCGGTGAGTTCCCTGTACCTGGAATGATAGGTGGCGATGGACGGGAAAAACTTCCTCATCTGGTCGGGCTGGCAACTGACATAGAGCATCCGGAGTTTGTTCCAGGAAAAGCGGACTCCGTTCAGGTTGTCCAGAAGCCAGTCGTACTGGTAGTCGTCCTTGAACCTTGCGGGAGAGTACAGATCCAGGACCACAAGGTGGGGATCCTGATATTTGCATATCTCAAGAAGATAATAATAAGTGGTCCAGAGAGGCTGTTCCGCGGCGCTGTAGTCGTAGGAGGCTATGCCGAATTCCTCCCACAGGAGGGCGGTGTTCACATCGCAGTGGATGTGGCTGGATCCCATAAATACGACGTCGACGGAGTTTTCCGGCTGGGCGTACATATCCCTGGCCTGCCTGATCCCGTTTGTGCTCTTGAAGCTCAGTACCCTGTCGCACGCAAAGTAAAAAAAGACCAGCATTATGGCGAAGACCGAGATCACTAAGATTTTTACGTATCTGTTGCGCATATGTCTCCCCGGGTGTCAGAACTGCATGTATATCATATCGCTGCTTTTGAAATCCGGTCCGTATATCCCGAATACTATGAGGACCGATGTGAGGACAAAAGCCGCAAGACAACGGACAGTATAATGACTTTTGTTCAGAAGCTCCGGGACGGGGCGCTTCAGCTTGTAAGCGCTGAATTCCATCACCAGGAGTGAAAAGAGCAGGATGAGCAACGTTTTTATTTCCCAGCCGTCGAGCCCCAGGGAAGCCGCTTCCGCGGTTATCCCGTGCACCCTGACGCCCACGGTGAACATGTCCCATATGTATTCCACCGCGGCCTCCGCGGAGGATGCTCTGAAAAAGATCCAGGCAAAGGTGACGATCAGAAATGTGTACACACGGCCCCAAAAACCTTTTCTGAGAGTGTTGAAGCGCAGTTCCCGCATGAGTATGTCCACAGCTGAATAGAGTCCGTGCATCAGTCCCCAGACCAGAAATCCGCTTCCCGCTCCGTGCCACATTCCGCATACCAGAAAGACGAGAAGAGTATTCATTATCTTCCTTATGTCTCCTTTGCGGTTTCCCCCAAGAGGGATATACAGGTAATCCTTCAGCCAGCTGCTCAGGGAGATGTGCCATCTGCGCCAGAATTCCGTGATGTTGGCGCTCAGATACGGCATCCTGAAGTTCTGGGTCAGATTGATATCAAAGATCGCCGAGATCCCGATGGCCATGTAGGAGTATCCCGCAAAATCGCAGTAGATCTGGATCGAATAGAGGAAAGCGCCTATCGCAAGCCAGAATCCGCCGTACTCCTGATGCTCCTCGAAGAGTCTGTTCACGTATATTCCCGCCCTGTCCGCAATGACCACCTTGTAGAAGCATCCCGTCAGGAAGTAGCTCACGATCCTTCCCCATCTGGACATATCCAGGAAAATGACTTTTCTGACCTTCTCTATCTGGGGAAGAAAGTCATGGCCCCGTTCTATGGGGCCGCTTATGTATTTCGGAAACCAGCACAGGTACAGAAGGACATCCACAAAACCGTACGCCTTTTCCTCCTCCGCCCTGCAGACATCCACCAGGTAGCTTATGACCTGAAAGATGAAAAACGAGTAGCCTGTGGGCAGCGCGAGCTTCAGAAAGGAAAGCTCCGACTCATCGAGCTTCATCAGGGGTTTCAGGACCGGGAAATACTTGAAAAGGATCAGGGATAATACGGACAGCGACACCGCAATAAAAGTGACAAAGGCTGCCCGCCTGCCGTGGCCGCTTTTTCGGAGTCCGCCGATCCATTTTCCGAAGAGCCAGGTCAGCACGGAGACGCACAGGATCACCTCTCCGGAGTACCTGCTCAGGGCGAAAATATATACGAGACTCGACAGCAAAAGAAACCGCACCCTCAGGCTTTCCCGTATGTTAAAGAAAAGCAGGGAGACCAGGGCAAGATATAGTAGTGAAAACAGGGTAAGTCTCATCATGTGGTATTATACGGGGAGAGTCCGCAGACTGTCAAGAAAACAGGGCTCCCGTATCGACAACCGACAGGCAAAGGTATAGTATTGGATTCATGGAAACTCAGGAAGAGCCGAAAACAGAACGCGCTTTTTTCCGCCATCCGAACGCAGCGGTATTTATATTTACCGTCGTGACGATGCTGTTGTTCAGTCTGATCATCCGGGTGACGCCTTTCGGCGACAATACCCTCCTTTACGACGACATGGAGCGGCAGTACATAAGGTATTATGCCTACCTGTCTTCGGTGCTCCACGGCAGGGGAAATATACTTTATTCCTCCGACAAGAGTCTGGGCGGATCCATGCTGGGCTTCTTCGCCTATTACCTCACGTCCCCGCTGGATCTTCTGTACGCTCTGGTTCCGGTGGAATACTATCCCGAAGCCCTGACATTTATCAGTATTTTGAGGCTTGGGCTTCTGTCTCTCTCCGCAAACATCTTCCTGAGGAAGATCGGCCTCAGAAATACCGTGCCCTTTGCCATTTCCTTCGGATTATGCCTGTGGTCCTTTGCGGGGATCATCAACCCCCTCTGGGTGGACGATGTCATTGTGTTCCCGCTTTTCATGGCGGCGGCCCTGAAGCTTTCGGAAGATCCCCGCACCGTGAAGTCCTATATAATCTTCGTTCTGGCCGCCCTGTGCCAGATCTTCGTAAATTATTACCTGGCGTATATGATCTTCCTGTTCCTGACTCTCTTCATGATAGTAAGACTGGCGCTTAAAAGGGTTTCACTCAGGGGGGCTGCAGTGGTCTTTCTGGGAATGAACAACGCCCTGCTACTTTTGTCGCCCCTGTTGGTCCCGCTGCTGAAGGAACTTCTTGCCAGCGAAAAAACAGCCGGGAGCGGCTCCTTTGTTGCGGGACTCTTTACGGATCTTTCCGTGACGGATCCTCTCATCGTCCTCTCAAAGCTGTTCTCATTTGCGGTGGACGGGGAACAGATAATGTTTGGCATGCCCCACCTGTTCTGCGGAACAGTCATGATACCTCTGGCCATCCTGTTCTTTCTGAAGAAGGACATACCCGTGAAGGAGCGGCTGGAAACGCTGATCCTTATGATCATACTCCTGATGAGTTTCTGTCTGTCGCCCCTTAACCTTATCTGGCATATGGGGAAGGCTCCCAACGGCTATCCCTTCAGGTACGCGTTTTTATTTGCGGCTCTCATGGTCGTGAGCGCGGCCCGGGCCTGGAACAGCCGGCCGCTTACCAAAAGTGATATAAATAAAGCCTTTATCTCGGCAGCAGTCCTCAATCTCCTGATAACGGCCAGGTGCTTCCTGTCTCCGGGCCTCCCGTGGTATTCCCCCAAAAAGGCTTTTACGGATCTTGCGATACTGTTTCTGGAATATGTCCTCATCAGGATCCTCTGCGGCGAAGGCAGACAGGTCCTGACCTGCGTTGCCTCGGGGCTTCTGTTTCTCCTGTGCATCGTGGATCTCACATCCAACCAGTACGATATGGTGAGATACGCCCACCGGCCTTCCGAAAAAGCCTCTGTATACAGGGAGAGATACCGCGAAAAAAAGATGCTTGTGGATGAGATCCAGAGTAAGGATAAGGGGATATACCGCATAGAGGATATATATTCCGATCCCTACGACAGCCTGAACGACAGTCTGGAATACGGTTACATGGGGGTTTCCCACTACAGCACCGGCGATCAGAGGTCGGTCAGGCAATTTCTCAAGGCGATAGGGTTCAATTACAACGGCCTGAGCGATATGTATACAAATGAAAACACCGAAACCTGCGATTCCATCCTGAACATAAAATATCTTCTGACGCCGCAGGGCATCCATGAAAATAAAACCGTATTTCCCACGTTTGTTGAAGCCGGGTGCGAGATGCCGGAGGAGATGACGGAGGACTCGCCCTTTGAATTTCAGGAGGAAATGGCAGCGGCGTTTTCCGGAGGAGATCCCGGAACCCGGGATAAAACGGAGGGAGGGCTCTTCAAACCGGTTTACATAATATCTGACGCCGAGCTTCCTTCGGGAGATCCCCTGATCCGGATCAGGGAGCTCAGGATAAGGACAGAGGGGGAGGGAAACCTTTATTTCTATATAAGGAAGCTTAGGAATACCGCCCAGGACATGACCGTATCCCTGGACGGACAGGACATCTCCGGCTATGCAAACGCTTCCGCGATCAAAGTCCTTGATCTGGGACGGCATGAGGAGGGCGCGGAGTGCGCACTGAGGCTCACCGTGCGCGGGGATCCGGATAAAGCGGACTTCGGGGAACCCGTGATGGTGACGGAGGATACGGGGCTTCTGGGGAAGCTGGCCTCGGCGGCTATGTCCCGCGGCCTTTCGGCGAGGCAACTCTCTTACTCCGGTTTTCTGATCGAGAAAGCCTCTGCCGGCAGGATCCTCATATCCCTGCCCTTCGAAGAGGGCTTTACCGCAAAAAATGTCCTTACCGGTGAAAAATACAAAGTCAGACCTGCTTTCGGAGGTCTTATGCAGATAGAAGTCCCGGAGAGCGGGGATGTGGAGCTGTCCTATCACGTGCCCGGCCTGGAAACGGGGATGATACTTATGCTCTCAGGGGCAGTGCTGTTATGCGCAGTGATCTTCTGCCTGATGAAGCGTAAACGGGACTGAGAGGACGGGACTCTGAGGCTCCGGACCTTACCCTCGGGGTCAGGGGCTTCTCCCCACTCCAAATGAAACCTGCGGTGAGTCGCGGTCCCTGTCAGTGTTTCAGCATCGAGAAAATAAAGATACAGACGGGGATCACATAGACCGTGAGGACCGTCATTGCAAATACCGGGATGAAGGCCGCGGCAGCAGGCAAATCCGCCATCCGGGAACCCCCTGTAAATGAATCCGGGGCCGGCGCCTCAGGCCCGTATCCTCCGTCATCTTCCGCTTCGGTATTTCCCGTAAATAAACACATTGCAAGCGCTGCGGCAAGGATGAGAGCTCCTGCAGCGGTCATGATCAGGGAGGGGAGGTAGAGAGGGTGTCTCCAGGTGAGGCTGATCCTGCTCTCCCCGTCCTCCAGAGGCACGAACAAAGCCTCTTTTACTTTGGCGACGGGGACTTTTTTCCCGTTCAGGACGCAGGTCCAGCCGTAAGAGGAGGAGACCGGGATATAGAGCATCCGGGATGAGTCCGAATCTCTCACGGTAAGCTCCGCACCGCATCTGTTCCGCGTGAATGTGCAATCCCTGCTCTTTATTTCCCCTTCATCCAGGAGCTCCGTCATCAGTTCCGTGTCCAGGGTATATACGGTCACGGGATCCGCGGCACCGTTCTCATTTTCATTACCCTTCAAATTTACGGGAACCGCAAGACCGTCCTGATCCATGACGGAAACAGTCTCTCCTCCTTCGGGATAGTACCCGAGGGGCAGTATCCCGTTTGAATGTCCGTAAGGAAAGTAGGGGGATCTCTCGGTCCCGTCCACATCGATCCTGAGTCCCGTGCGTTCCCCGGCCCAGAGGTAACTGATCCCGGGGGAGTCCGTGCCTTCACTCAGTATTTCCCTTCCGAAGAGAAGACGGCTTAAGAGGTTCTGAAACTCGAAAGGATCCCGGATGTCTCCGGCTTCTTCCGCCGCCCGCTGCACTTCCCCGGCGTCGGCTGTGAGCCCGGGACGAAAGGTTTTATTGATCCTGAACAGGGTGAATCTGTCCGTCTCCGCAGCATGACCGTAGAGCTCAGGACACCCGGGATACACGGAGATAAAGTCCGCATTTTCCGGTGAGACCTTGTCGATAAAGACGTAACCCGTTCCCAGAAGAGCGTCCGAAAACGCCGTTCCGCCGTCGTCCCCGTTCCTTGTGCCGCTGGAAGCATAGCCGAGAGCCATAAAATATTCGCTCTGTCTGCGATCTCCGGTGGCGGGGTACTGGGAGACGGCCCTCCTGCGGATCACAAGAGGATAATTGTGATCCGAAGCCACGGGCACTCCCATCTTGGTGCCCGCAAAGCCCTCATCATCCGCGTCCTCATTTTCAAGAGCTTCGGACAGGGCGATATAGTCCTTCGCTATGTGGTCCGGGGCTTTATTTACGTTTTGGACCGTAAATAAGACTGAGAAGGACAGGAGCAGCACGCAGAATGTGGCATCGATCACTGTCCTGCCGGCTTTTCTGATGGGGAGTCCGAAAGCCGGGTGACTGTCATCGCCTGCGGGAGCGGACCTCTCAAGGTAGAAGAGGCTCTCCTCATTTTCGGCCCTCATCCACAGAAATCCCGCAAGAAAGATGAACATGAAACCGTAGCGCATGGGAAAACACTGGTAGGGGCCGAAGTGCCATACGAAGTCCACCACCGTAAATAAGACCGGAACAGCGGAAAAAGCCAGCATGGAGAGCTCAAATATCAGGGAGGGTCTGCGCTTTTCCTTAATTCCCGCCCTGCAGAGAAACAGGGCCGCAAACTGCGGGGTCATGCAAAGGAATATGAGAAGTTTCTTCCAGGGCTCATAATACGAGATATTCAGGGGCGTAAAAAAATCCATGTAGGAGCAGTGCAGGAGATAACGGCTGATCAGGCCGGATTCCGGCCCCGATGAATAACGGGATGAGGTCACGATGTCGTAGGAAGCCGGAAGCCATGAAAAAGCGGACAGAAGCGCGGCCACTGCCGATGCGAAAAGGAGAATGAAGGCCCGGGAGCCGGTGTAACGAAGGGAGGGTCTGCATGTCCCTCCGCATCCCGTAAGGAGGTAAACGCCCGAAAACAGGATGAGGAAGATGACCACCATGTAGGAGATGGGGAGATTGACTGTGAAGGTCAGGGCCAACAGCAGGACATATCCCATGATGTCTTTATTTCTGCGAAGCGGGTTCCGGACCTGCCTCCTGCGGACCGGCACCGGAGAAGAGCCGGCGTCGGGCGTGGAGGATATCCCTGCCTGACCGCAGAGCGGGCGGGTTTCCGTTCCCTGAAGACCGTCTTTCTCCGGGGATCCGTCAAGTATCCTGATAAGGAAGTACATGAGGAGAGGGAAGAGCGCCATGACGTCGATCCAGCCGAAGGAGAGATACATCATGGAGTAAGCGTTCACGGCGTAGGAAACGGAGAGAGTTATGAACAGAAGATCATATCTTCTGCCGGAAAACGGAGCTTTACCCGCTCCGGAGTGAGATCCCCCCTTGTCCCTGAAGAGGGCGGACAGGGAAAAGTACATGGCAAGCCCTGCCGCCACGAGCTTTATCAGATAGAAAAGAGGCGACAGAGAGTCAATATCATTCCTTGGGATAAAATACAGGAAAAGGGAGAATGGTGAGATCATTGAAAAATGAGAGGCTATCCCTGCGTCGGAGGACCCTGTGCCCGCATACCACTGATAATACAGGGGGCTCTTTCCGTGGAGAAAATCCCAGGCGTGGAACAGGTGCGGGATGCTTTCCTGCTGTGTGTCCGAATTGATGCTGATAACGTTTTCTCCAAAGGGGGCGATGTCCCTGGCCCGGCATACGGACAGGAAGATCAGGGCGATCAGGACGGAAATGATGATGCAGGGGACAACCCCGGTTGCGGTATTATCCTTACGGCGCATGAGGTCATTGTAAGTCAATGGCTGAAAAAGGGCAACCGGCGGTGAAAGACGCTTTACTTTTTGCCATCCGGTCACTATCATGAGGTCAGGAAATATGGGCATCAGGATGTTTCGCGGGGATGTGCGGGGGATCCTCCCGTTTTAAGGATCCCGGAAGGGAATATATGAAGGGAAGAGCACGGATCATACTGACAGCGGTGTGCCTGTCTCTGCTTTTGACGGTATCGGCGTGCAGTCCGTTTGCGGGAAGCGGCCGGAATGCCGGTATATCGGCTGAGGCGGGAACGGAGACCCGGAACCCGGTTCCCGGGGGACAGGATCCTTCCGAAGGCAGCACCCGGGATCCGGCCGGTCAGGGAGATCCCCGGGAGAAGGTCAGGGAACCGGCGCCTACTGAGCATACGTTTCCCGATGATCCGGGAACTCATGCGGAAGACGCTCCGGATCAGACGCCGTACCACCCCTCTGACACCGTGAGGCTTGTGGCCGTCGGGGATGTATTGATGCATGACAGGATCATTGCCGCAGGGAAAAGAGAGGACGGGAGTTATGATTACCGTTTCATCTTTGAAAATGTAAAAGAGACCATAAGCTGCGCCGATATCGCCGTGGTGAACCAGGAGACGATCCTTGGGGGAAAGGAACTTGGCTTGAGCGGATACCCTTCCTTTAACTCTCCTTTTGAGGTCGGGGACGCCGAAGCGGACGCGGGCTTCGACATAATTCTCCACGCCACCAATCACGCTCTGGACCGCGGATTTAAAGGGATACAGAACTGTGTGGGATTCTGGGAGGAATGCCACCCCGGGGTGACTTATCTGGGGATCAGGGACGAGGAACCCGAAGAGCCTCCGCTGTACATCACCGAATGCAACGGGATAAAGATAGCATTTCTCAATTATACCTACGGAACAAACGGAATAAGACCGCCTGCAGGGAAAGAGTACATAGTGGATGTGCTGGACAGGGAAAGGGTGGCCGAAGACCTGGACAGAGCGGAAAAGGAAGCGGATATCACCGTGGTCTTTCCCCATTGGGGGACGGAATACAGTCCGGAGGTGTCCCCTGAACAGGAGAAGTGGACCGGGCTTTTTCTTGAACACGGGGCGGATATCTGCATCGGCACCCATCCTCATGTGATAGAGCCCCTGAGGGAGGTGACGGACGAAGAGGGACACAGCATGCTTGTTTATTATTCCCTGGGTAACTTTGTGAATGCGACCTCGGGAGAGGGAAAGAAGGTGACCCCCCGGATGGTGGGGGGGATTGCCGATATGTGCATCAGGAAGGATGCCGGGGGAAAGTGTTATGTGTATCGCTACAGCGCAGTGCCGGTGGTGTGCCATCTCACGGAGGATTCGGCTCAGGTGTACTTTCTGAAGGATTATAACGGTGAAATGGCCTCGGAAAACCGCATCTGCCTGCAGGATCCGGATTTTTCATATGAGGCCTGCCTTGACGTGGTGGAACAGGTCTGGGGCCCGGAGTATCTGCCCCGGAGGTGAAGAGGGCTCCATGATGGCCGCGCCGGGTCCGAAAGTGACGTCCTGTATGCCCCGGAGGTGAAAGGAATTTCTTCCCTGCCGGGTTTGAGTTTGGAGCATGCTTCGGTTATAATGGCAGTGTTGATACGGAACAATTGCGGTAGGACGGTTATTGGTTGAAAGGGGTGGAATGATGAGGAGAAGGGCGAAGAAGATCACGGCAGCGGTCATAACGTTTCTTTTGACTGCGCAGCTCAGCTTCCCTTCCGCGGCGACGGAAGCGGGACAGTCCCGGCTTCATGACGGGATGATCCCTGCCGGTGAGGCGGAGGCTTCCGCGGAAGATCTGACTGGGCAATATGAGGATGCCGGAGATGGCGTCTTTTCATCCGGCCGTGGAAGAGGGGGACTTATCCCCGCTCCGGCCGATCTTGAGGTGATATCATTTACGGAGGATCCGGACTACGATCCGGGATCCGTCATGACGGGAGCGGATCCTGAGATCCTTTATGAGGTGGGAGAGACCGCGAGTTATCCCGCGTCCTACAAGAATTCCTCTTCCGTTCTGTCGGCACTGAAAAAAGTCATGCCAAACACCCGCGATCAGGGTGATTACGGTTTCTGCTGGTGCTTCGGGACTCTGGCGGCGGTGGAGGGGAACCTGATCAACCGGCAGGGTTATTCCGTTTCGGGAGTCGACCTTTCGGAACTTCATCTCGGGTATTACGCCAGTAATTATTCCCTGGATAACGGCGGCGGCAGCAAGGACACCGTAAAAAATCCCGATTATTCCAAGCAGGATGGGGAGGGCGGTCATCCCTACATAGCTTTGGGAGCGCTTTCGAACAGAGCCGGGGCCGTGAAAGAGTCCGTCATGCCCTATTCCGGTGCCGCTTCCTCCAAAAAGGGAAAGGTGGCCGCAAGTCAGGATCAGTGCGACTTCAGCATTACGGACTGGCAGATGTACGACCTGAGCAACGAGAACGACTGGCCCTACGCGAAAGCGGCGATAAGAGCCGGCGGGGCATTGATATTTGATGTGAATATGGAAAATGACAGAGGGTACGATTCCTCTCACAATTCCTATTATTCCAGCGGCACCCAGGCGGATCACACCGTGGCGGTGGTGGGTTGGGATGACGATTTCCCGAAGAGCTATTTCAGCGGCAATGTCAAGGGGAACGGGGCCTGGCTCCTCAGGAACAGCTGGACCACCAACACCGGGATGAACGAAGACTCGTACTTCTACGTGTCCTATTACAACCCGGTGAACTACAGTTCGGGCGGGGACGGACATGCGGCTTACGCTATCTCTGCCGTGGACAGCAGCAAGGATTACAAATATATATACCAGTATGACGGCGCCATTGCTTCCTGGGGGGAGGCAAAGACACAGGCCACCGAACAGCAGGGAGCGAATGTGTTTACCGCAAGGGGAGACGAGGAGATCAAAGCGGTTTCCTTCCAGACCGGGACAAGTACCGTAAACGCCGATTATGAAGTCAGGGTTTACACGGGGCTTCAGTCCGGGACCAAGGATCCCACCGGGGGAACCCTGGCAGCGACAGCCACCGGTAAGACCAGCGCCGTTGGATTGTACAGAGTCGCGCTCGACAGTCCTGTGGGAGTACAGAGCGGGTCCGTTTTTTCAGTGGTGGTATCCCTCAAGAAGTCCTCGGGAACCCCCTGTATAGCCGCCGAATCGAGAAAATCCGAGGTTTCGGATTATATCGATCAGAGTGTTGCCGTAAACAGGGGCCAGAGCTTCGTCAGAGCCGGATCTTCCGGCTCCTGGAAGGACATGGCTGACGATAAGAATTACGGAAACCTGAGGATCAAGGCGTTTTCCGATGACGGAGACGGACAGCCCCATCCCGTAACCGGCGTCAGCCTCCCCAAAACCGCAAAGGTCAACGTGGGGAAGACCATTACCCTGACTCCGGTGATCAGCCCGTCTAACGCCACAAATCGCAAAGTTAGCTGGAGGAGTGACAATGAAACGGTTGCCACAGTGAGCACTTCCGGGGTTGTAAAGGGAATGGCCACAGGTTCGGCCAACATCCTTGTGAAGACCGAGGACGGAGGCTTTGAGGCATCCTGCAAGGTCCTGGTGGAGGAGCAGTCGGGACCGGTGGACCCCGATCCCATCGATCCCGATCCCATCGATCCCGATCCGGTGGATCCAGACCCTGTGGATCCCGAAGACGGTGACATGATCCCCCTGACTCCGGACAGCTTCGATCAGAATGTGAGCCTGATACCCGGTGAAGTCAGGAGGCTCAGCGTAAGCAGCAGTGGAGAATTCATTTACGGAGTCAGATGGAAAATAGAAGACGGAGGCACAAAGGGCTGCGTCACCCTGAAAAACGGCGTGGTCACCGCAAAGAAGGCGGGCAGCGCCCTGATCACCGCAACCTATGGTACTTCGGAGACTGTGAAGTTCAATGTGACGGTGGAAGCTCCCCCTTCTCTCATACAGGATGAGAAATGCAATGTAAGCGCTCCTAAATCCATCAATATGAAGCCGGGCGACGGCAAGAAGACGGTGGTCGTGTCCGTGCCTCTGGACAAGGATGTGGATTGGGAGGTCCTGAACCCGGATGTCTGTGAATTGGATGACGGAGAGTGGGATGAGAGCGAAACGAAGATATCCGTTGGCGTGACGCCCAAAAACCCCGGGGCGACCTGGATAATCTGGTCGTTTTATGAGTATTACGGCGAGGACTATGACGACGGCTACTGGGACTACGCAGCGAGGGACGACCTCGATAGGGGAACCCTCCGGCGGGTCCGCGCCCGGGGCGGAGATGATGACTGGGGCGATGACGACTGGGGCGATGACGACTGGGGCGATGACGACTGGGGCGATGGCTGGGACGACGGATATGATGACGAACCCGTGTATCAGCTTTGCACAAAGGTTGTGGTTACCGGGAACTCCGTCCCGGAACTGAATGTCATGGAGCCTTCCATGGTCCTTTCCGTCGGCCAGGGCAGGAGGATAAGGGTCACAGGGCTGAATGAATGTACAAATCCCGGAAATCCCTCCTTCAGAGTGAAGGGAAAAGGGATCAGGGTATCAAAAGCCGGTTATGTGGTGGGCGTTGTCCCCGGCTCCAAAGGGACCGTGACTGTCAGATTCGGGAAAATGACCTGCACGGTCGATGTGTCGGTGAGCTCATTTACGGGAGACTACCTGTCCGTGGGGAAGATCTCCGCAGGAACGAAGATCCCGAAAACAGGTTCGGCAAAACCCAAAAAAGTGGCATTTAAGCTGAAAAAGAAAAAGGGGCTCACCGTCGATATGAAATGGAGCATAACCGGGGCTTCCGGGGATCTGTACATAGATGAGTCCACGGGAGTCGTGAGCGTGACCGGGAATGCAAAACCCGGATGCTATATCGTGACAGGCAGGCCTTTGGGAGAAGACAACAGATACAACACGGTGTATTCGGAATTGATACTCAATTGAAACTCTGATATACAGGGGACTGATGACAGATGACCGGGCGGGGCTTTTCCCCGCCCGATTGCATTTGCTTTCAATTATGATATAATTCAATGAACTGTGTGATCGGGGACCTGTCTGTCCTTACGCGGGAACCTGTCAGAGAGGAATGCCATGTCGGATGATAGTGAATATATAAATAAAGACGCATCGCAGTCAGCTGATGCCGATGAAAGAAGACAGATCAGACACAGGAGACATGTAAAGGAACAGGTCGTCTCCACATTCATACTCCTTCTCTTCATAGGTATAGTGGCCTTCGGAGTGTTCATGCTCGTTTCGGCCATCATACGGTACATCCCGCGGAACCTGTTTTCCGGAGGTACAGCAGCCGTGGCTGATACTGCAGCCGCAACGGAGAGCAGCGTGCAGGAATCCCTGCCGCCGGTCACTTTGGAAGCTCCCGAGACGGAGTCCTCCGTTGGGGAGACCCAGGTGGATTACCTGGAGGAAGTGGTGGGAGGCTATCTCGCCGACATGACGCTTGAGGACAAGGTTTCGGGGCTCTTTATCGTGACTCCCGAGCAGCTCACCGGCGCTTCCCGTGCGCAGAAGGCGGGGGACCTTACTAAAGAAGCCCTGTCTAAATACAGGGTGGGCGGATTTCTGTATTCGGAAGGAAATGTTTCGGACAGGGAACAGCTCACAGCCCTTATTTCCGATACCTCCTCCATGAGCGAGTATCCGCTGTTCTTCTTTGTCGAGGAGGAAGGCGGGAAACACAGCCCCGTTTCATCAAAGCTTTCGGATGTGACGGATCCCGGCGTCCCCGGAGAGATAGGGGCTTCGGGCGACGCTGAACAGGCTCTGAACGCCGGGCGGTCCATGGGATCGTACCTGAAGGAGCTGGGCTTCAACATGGATATCGCTCCGGTTGCGGATCTGGCTACCGAAAATGCGGGGAGCGAAAACCGTGAGAGGACCTACGGCTCCGATACGGCGCAGACCTCGGAAATGGTCACCTCCGTGATAAACGGCCTGCAGACGGAGGGACTGGGAGCCTGTGTCAAGTATTTCCCCGGAGAGGGGGAATTCCTCGGCAAAGACAGTTCTTCGGTGATAGAGAAGACCCGGGAGGAGATCGAAAGCACGGATCTGCTGCCCTTCGAGGCCGCCGTGAACTGCGGCGTGTCGGCAGTTATGATATCAAACATGCGGTACAGCGCTTTCGATAAAGGAGAAGTGCCCGCCTCGCTTTCAAAGGAGGTCATGAATGATCTGTTGAGACAGAAGCTGGGCTTCAGCGGTCTGATCGTCACGGGAGACCTGAGCGACAAGGCCATATCCAGGGAGATGGGCTCAGGAGATGCCGCTGTGGCCGCTCTGAAAGCAGGGGCCGACCTGATCATGACCCCGAAGAATTTTGAGGAGGCCTACAATGCCGTTCTCGAGGCGGTGAAGTCGGGAGATATTAAGGAAGAGTCGGTGGACGAGTCCCTTGACAGGATATACAGGATCAAGTGCGGATTTGAGATGTCGGGACTTGAGAAATGATGTGACAAAATCGGGAGGATCACTTGTCGGATTACGGTAAAGCCGGCGTAATACAGAGAAGGCGCCAGCTCAATTCCATACAGAACAAGATAGGGCACAAGGTGTCCTTCCTCGCCTTCAAGGCAGTGATCATAGCGGTGGCGGCGGTGACCATTATGGGGGCTGCCTGTGCCGTTGGCGTGTTCAAGGGAGTTCTGGCGTCCGCTCCCGACATAGGGAACATAGACGTGACGCCTTCCGGATACTCTACATTTGTCTATGACGTCCAGGGCAATCAGACCGCGAAGCTTGTGTCTACTGACTCAAACAGGATCCCGGTGGCAATGGCTCAGGTGCCGGAAAACCTCCAGCACGCATTTGTGGCCATCGAGGATGAACGTTTCTACCAGCATAACGGGATAGACATAAAGGGAATAATCAGGGCCGGTGTGAACGGCGTCACCAGCGGGAATTTCGACCAGGGCGCCAGTACCATAACCCAGCAGCTGATAAAGAACAACGTGTTCACCCAATGGGCCAGCGGTGAGACCTTTACCGAAAAAGTAAAGAGAAAGATCCAGGAGCAGTACCTTGCCGTGGAGCTTGAAAAGAACATGAGCAAGGAAGACATACTGATCAATTACATGAATTCCATAAATCTCGGACAGAATACCCTGGGAGTCCAGGCCGCGGCCCTGCGCTATTTCAGTAAGGACGTCTCCACCCTGAACCTGTCGGAGTGTGCCGTCATAGCCGCCATCACCCAGAATCCTTCAAGGTACAATCCCATTTCCCGTCCCGAAAAGAATGCGGAACGAAGGGAAAAGGTCCTGGACAAGATGCTGGAACTGGGCTTCATCACCCAGGAGGAGCACGATCAGGCCATGGAGGACGATGTATACTCCAGGATCCAGGAGGTGGACACAAAGACCACCGACGATACCATCAACTCGTACTTTGTCGACGCCCTGACCGATGATGTGCTGGCGGATCTGACCGCCATGGGTTATACCGAGACCCAGGCCTACACCCTTCTGTACAGCGGCGGACTCAAGATCTATTCGACCCAGGATTCGGATATACAGAGGATCTGCGACAGCGTATGCATGGACGAGAGCAATTTCCCCGCGGACACGAAGTGGTATCTGAATTACAGGCTCACCATACAGAGAGCCAACGGGGATATCGAGAACGTGTCCACCGAGATGTTCAGGCAGTACTACAAGGAGGTGAAGGGCAGTTCCTACAATCTGATATATAACTCTCAGGATTCCGCCTATGAGGACATAGAGGCGTACAAGGAGAATGTAATGAGATCGGGAGACACGGTGCAGGCGGAGACGGTTTCCCTCACCCCTCAGCCTCAGATCTCATTTACCATCGAGAACCAGTCCACCGGCGAGGTGCTGGCCATGATCGGCGGAAGGGGCGCAAAGAACGCCAGCAGGACTCTGAACAGGGCCACCGATACAAAGAGACAGCCCGGCTCTACCTTTAAGATCGTGTCCACCTACGCCCCCGCTCTGGACGCCGCCGGCCTCACTCTGGCCACGGTCCAGATAGACCAGCCCTTCTCCTACAACAACGGCAGACCCGTGAAGAACGCCGACGGGAAGTTCAGGGGCATTACCTCTCTGCGCGAGGGCATCAGGGATTCCGTAAATATAGTGGCGGTAAAGACCCTGACCCAGATCACGCCCCAGCTGGGGTTCGAATACCTGAAGAATTTCGGCTTCACCACCCTGGTTGAGAGCAGGAAGGGAAGCGACGGCCTCGTATATTCCGATATCCAGCAGGCGCTGGCTCTGGGGGGACTCACGGACGGCGTCACAAATGAAGAACTTAACGCGGCCTACGCCTGCATAGCCAACGGCGGCGTCTACAACAAGCCCAGACTCTACACGAAGATCGTGGACCACGACGGAAATGTGATCGTGGACAATACCCAGCCCGAGACCCGCAGAGTGCTGAAGGAGACCACGGCCTGGCTCCTCACCAGCGCGATGCAGGACGTGGTGAACGGAGGAACCGGCACCAGATGCAATTTCGGCACCACCGCCATCGCCGGAAAGACCGGCACAACCTCGTCCTACAACGATTCCTGGTTTGCCGGATATACCACATATTACACGGGGACGTCCTGGGCGGGCTACGACAACAACGTGAACCTCACGTCCACGGATGAAAAGAATCTGGCCAAGAACATATGGAGGAAGTGCATGGAACAGATACATGCGGGTCTTCCCTCCACCCGTTTTCCGGCGCCTCCCGCAGGCATAGTCGCCGCGAACGTGTGTCATTCCTCGGGCAAGATCCCCGTGGCGGGACTCTGCGACGGCGACGTCAGGACGGAATACTTTGCGGAGGGGACCGTTCCCCAGACCACCTGCGATGTACATTATCAGGGATATCTGTGCGCCGTGGATCACTGCACGGCAACGGAAGTATGCCCCTTTAAATACTGGGGCGTGCTGACGAAGCTTCCCCAGGAGGATCCTTCCGTGCTTTCCGGTTCATCCACCACCGTTGTGGCCACTGATGAGAACGGAAATCCCGTGTTTGTCACCGCCGGATCACAGACCTGTCACCACAATGCGGCGTTCTTTGCCACCCCGGGATACGAGAACATCATAACCCAGGAGCAGGCGGCTCTCGCCGCTTCCGGTTCCCAGATAACGGCGGATTACAACAACGCTCAGCAGGCTGAGGAGGAGCCCATAGGATGAGGATTGATGAATTGTACAAGACCAGAAAACCCGGCATCTCTTTTGAGATATTCCCGCCCAAGAGGGATTCCTACCTCAAGGATATCGAGCCCGTGGTGGAGATCCTGGCGGACCTGAAGCCGGATTATATCAGCATCACCTTCGGGGCAGGCGGTTCCGTGGCCGACAACAGGACCATGGACATAGCCCGGCTGATAAAGGACAAGTATCACGTGGAGCCCATGGTGCATATGACCTGCCTGAATTACAGCCGGGACGAGATCGACGTGGTGGCCCGGGAGATGGAGGAGTACGGGATCGAGAACGTTCTGGCCCTCAGGGGCGACAGGAGGGAAGGCTTTCCCGAAAAAAAGGATTTCCGGTATGCGAACGAACTGACGGAATATCTTGTCTCGAAGGGACACGATTTCTGCATCGCCGGGGGCTGCTATCCCGAGGGGCATCTGGAATGCCCGGATAAAAAGACCGACATAGTCAATCTGAAAAAGAAGGTGGACGCCGGAGATACACTTCTGATATCCCAGCTTTTCTTTGACAACGGTTTCTTCTACGACTTCGTATCCCGCGCAAGGGAGACGGGGATAGGAGTGACCATCACCCCCGGCATAATGCCCGTGATCAATAGAGCCATGATAGAGCGCATGACCCCCACCTGCGGCGCAAGCCTTCCGCCCAGGTTCAGAAAGATCATGGAGCGGTACGGGGATAATAAGGACGCCCTTTTCGACGCAGGCATGTCGTATCTGGTGAGTCAGGCCGTGGACCTCATGGCCAGCGGGTCGGAAGGCATACATCTGTACAGCATGAACAGGGCTGATGTGGCGAGGAGGCTGGTGGACAGCCTGAAGAACCTTGTCTGACATTCTCGAAAGGATAAGGGACGGCTTTGTCTTCTGGGACGGAGCCATGGGTACGGAGCTTCAGAAGGCGGGGCTTAAGCCCGGGGAGCTTCCGGAACGAATGAACGTGTCTTCTCCCGAAAAGGTGACTTCGATCCATAAAAGGTACCTTGAAGCGGGAGCGCAGATAATAAACACCAACACTTTCGGGGCAAACGGCCTGAAATACGGTGACGAAGAACTGACGCATGTGGTCTCCGCAGCCGTGGACAACGCTTTGGCCGCCGTTTCGGCCGTAGATTACGGAGAAAAGAAATATGTGGCTCTGGACATCGGTCCTACCGGAATGCTGCTCGAGCCTCTGGGGACCCTTTCCTTTGAAAAGGCGGTGGAAGCCTTTTCGAAGACCGTCAGGGCGGGAGGAGACAGGACCGACCTGATCCTCATCGAGACCATGAACGACTGTCTTGAGACAAAGGCTGCGGTTCTCGCAGCCAGGGAAAACTCGGATCTTCCCGTATTTGTGACCTGCACCTTTGACGAAAAAAAGAAAATGATGACGGGGGCCGACCCCTCCGCCATGACCGCGATGCTGGAGGGGCTCGGGGTGTCCGCTGTGGGGACCAACTGTTCTCTGGGTCCCGAGCAGATGCTGCCGGTGGTGAGGGAGTATTACGAAAGATCGTCTCTGCCGGTCATCGTTATCCCCAATGCGGGACTTCCCAGGATGGAAAACGGTAATTCCGTCTATGACGTGGATCCCGAAGCCTTTGCTTCCGCCATGGTGGAGATCGCACGTTCAGGCGGCCGGGTCCTTGGGGGATGCTGCGGGACCACCCCGGATCACATAAAAGCCATGAGAGAGGCGGTCACCGGCGCGGTATCCGCGCCCCTTCCCATAACGGAAAAGGATATCACCGCGGTATCTTCCTACACACATGCGGTGACCTTCGGGGACTATCCGGTGCTCATAGGAGAGAGGATCAATCCCACGGGAAAGAAACGCTTTAAACAGGCTCTCAGGGAGAATGACCTTGAGTACGTTGTGTCTCAGGGAACGGAAGAACAGGAAGCGGGAGCTCATGTCCTTGATGTGAATGTGGGACTTCCGGAGATAGACGAACCCAAGCTCATGACTGAAACGGTCAAGGCGCTTCAGGCCGTGTGCGATCTGCCACTTCAGATCGACACCACGGATCCCGAAGCCATGGAACAGGCGCTCAGGATCTACAACGGCAAGCCCATGATCAACTCCGTTAACGGAAAGAAGGAAGTGATGGATTCGGTTTTCCCCCTGGCCGCCAAATACGGGGGCCTGCTGGTGGGACTTACCATAGATGAGGACGGAATACCGGATACGGCCGAGGGCCGGGTCAGGATCGCGGAAAA
>JAEEGL017262927.1_pt1 | contig 58262 bp, 52 predicted proteins | sample 9134231 | NCBI WGS metagenome assembly JAEEGL01 (sample SAMN16246548, study PRJNA631951) | gut metagenome | biome: gut microbiome; feature: rumen; material: fiber-attached | host: Bos | place: Iran: Karaj | collected 2018-10
ACCCCCGACCTACTGCTTAGAAGGCAGTTGCTCTATCCAGCTGAGCTACTGGCGTATATGGAGCGAGTGATGGGAATCGAACCCACGCCCACAGCTTGGAAGGCTGTTGTACTAGCCGTTATACTACACCCGCAGCTTCCTTGACACAATCAGCCTTAGCATATTACCATAAGATTCCCCGCTTGTCAAGATTTTTCTTTGCGTTTTCAGGCATTCTCCCGTCAGACCACTAATAACGCGGCTGATTTTGCAGTTTTTGTGCAAATGAAGTGCCCGATTTTTCAGTATGAGTAGTTGACGAGCGGTGCCGAACACGATATAATAAGTGCGTCAAATCGGTTGATTATTCGGTGTGCCGCCCGGTACGGTCCGCGGCGTACCCAGAGAGGTCGTCTGAGCGATGGACAAGAGCGTGCTGAAACAGGCCCAGCGGGAATTTGACCGCTTTCTTCGGTCAGTTCCGGACCGGCTGCAGGAAATTTTTGAGACGGTAAACTATGACGCCGCCCTGCAAAAGTTCAAAAACGCCAGGGACCCCGCCCCGGATTGGGTGGCGTCCCAGGTTCGCAGCCTACGGGTCAAGACACGGACAATCCGGGCCGCTGTATCAGATCTGGCGGAAGCACTGGAATCCCGATTGACGCAATACACCGAAGCGGGGGGCGACGACCCGACACGGATCGCCCACGCCCGGTCGGAGCTTCTGTTCCTGCAAAAAACGCTGGACGAGCAGGCGGCCCGGGCCGCCCGGCTGGAATTGATCCGGCAAAGCGCGGCGCAGCTGCGGGAGCAGGAGGAACTGCTGGACAGTCTCTCCGTGGAGCAGCTCCGGCAGAGGATCGAACAGGCGGAAAACGCACAGCAAAGGGGGGAGCGGCATGAAGAATAAGGGAACGATCATCGGTCTTTCGGCCTTGGGTATCGGACTGGCCGGCCGCATCGCACTGGCGCTGTCCAAGGATTCCGTCGTGATTTCCGGCGGCATGTCCACCTATCGTGCCCTTTTGTGGGCAGCCCGGGGCGCGCTTCTGGTGGGCGCAGCATTTTTGGCCGGCATCGTGGTTCGGATCGCCCTGGCCAGAAGCGAGGCCAGGCAGATGGAAAAGCGTATGGACACCCTTCGCGCCGCGGACCGGAAATCCAAGGCGCCCCTCTCCACCGAAGCAGGCCGCTTCAACGAAGAAAAAATGCGGGAGCTGCTGCGTACGCTGTTTGACAGCGCCCCCGGCCAGGTGGCGGCCTACCGGCCCAAATTCCAGGTCCAGCTGGATCGCATGAACGAATATCAGGCGAATCTGAAGCGGCTCCTGCGGAACAACGACGCCACGGAGCTTTCCGAGGCGGAGGCTTTTCTGGACAAGCTGGAGCAGAATATGTTCGGCAAGATGCGGCAGGTTTACAACCGGCTGATGATGTACGACGACACGGCTCCCATCGAGGAGCTCAGCGCCTCCATGGACGAGGCGCTGGACCACAACAACCGGGTGCTGGATCAGGCGAAACGCCTGAATTCCACCGTCACCGAGTATATCAACAATCAGGGCACCACGCAAGAATCGCTGGGCTCTGTGGAAGCATTCATCAAAGTATTACAGGAGGAACTGGCATGAAAAAATTGATCGCGCTCGCACTCGTCTTTGTCCTGCTGCTGGGGGCCTTCTCCGGCTGCAGCCAGGTCTATGACGATCCCTCTTCCGACGTCAAGGAGATCAGCAGAGAAGACGCCATCGAGGAAATGAAGGCGATTTTGACCCGCGTAAACGTCAGCCATGAGAATCCCCCCATCGATCTGGACGCCGCGGACTACTCCAACGAAGCGGACGCCCTGTCCGACATCTCCGTCTTCCCCATCACTGTGCGAGGCAACGGTGCAATCAACATTGAGATCGCGGCGGACACGGAGCTCTCCTCTGAGGCGCCTGACGACTGGATGAACGTTCTGGCGGAGAGATTCAACCGGGAAAACCACGAATACAACGGCAAAAAGGTGACCATCACCGTCCGGCAGATCACCGGCGGCGAGGTTGTGACCTACATGCGGGCCGGTCTCTATCAGCCCGATCTCTACGTTCCCAGCCACGGGGCCTGGGGCAAGATGCTGGACGCCTCCGGCATCCAGACCGTCACCCTCTGCGACCGGCTGCTGGGCAACACCGCGGGCATTCTGATCTCCGACAAGGTCTATGACGACTTCATCGCCAAGTACAAGGAAGTCAACATGAAGAACGTGGTGGAGGCCACCATCAACAAGGACCTGACCTTCGCCTACACCTATCCCTACGCCTCCAGCACTGGCCTGAACATGCTGACCATGATCCTGGCGGCCTTTGACCCCGAAAACCCCCTGTCGGAAGCCGCCTCCGCCAAGCTGATGGAATACCAGAAGACCGCGCCTCCCACCGCCCACACCACCGCCATTATGCGCAACAACGCCAAGCGGGGCATCGTCAACGCCATGGCCATGGAGGAGCAGGCCTACGTGCTGAACAAAGAGCTGGAAAACTATGTCTACGTCCCCGTAGGCATTCGCCACGACCATCCGGTTTTCACCTTCTCCTACGTGAGCCAGGAAAAGCAGGAGGCTGCCAAGCTCTTCATTGACTACTGCCTGACCCCCGACGCCCAGAAGCTGGGCACGGAGAAGGGCTTTAATCGCCACGAGGACTACAAGGGCCAGGATCCCGGTCTGGACGGTCTGGGCTATCTGGCTGCCCAGAAGCTCTGGAAGCAGAACAAGACCGGCGGCCGCCCCGTCATCGCGGTCTTCGTCACCGACGTTTCCGGCTCCATGCGGGGAAACAAGCTCTCCAGCCTGAAGGACGCCCTGCTGCGCTCGGCCCAGTTCATCAGCTCCGAGAACTACCTGGGTCTGGTTTCCTACTCCACGGATGTTCACGTTCTGCTGCCCATCGAGCAGTTTGACGCCACCCAGCGGGCCAAGTTCTCCGGCGCCGTGAAGCAAATGAGCGCCAACGGCGGCACGGCCATCTACGACGCCACCATGGTAGCAACCCAGATGCTGCTGGAGAAGCAGGCGGAGCTCCCCGACGCGGTGCCTGTCATGTTCGTCCTGTCCGACGGTCACCAGGAAGGCGGCGTCAACCTGAGCCGCATTCTTCCCATTGTCAAGGCTCTCAAAATCCCTGTCTACACTATCGGCTTTGATATGCTGAATGAGGACATGCAGGACATGCGGAAGCTCTCCCAGGTCTCCGGCGAGGCCGACCTGACAGACGCTGGGGAAAAGGACGTGGTTAACGTTCTCCGCGGCCTGCTGAACAGTCGCACCTGATCTTTCACAAAGCGCTTGGCCCATCCCCCCGGGATGGGCCAAGTTGTTTTCTTCTTGACATTGACTTTCCCAAAAAGCTCGTGTATAATAGCCAATTAGAGGGAAAATTCAGACTTTGTTTCCGGACATTTTGCCCGGCAGCGGGCTCGCAGATTTCATCCCCCGCGGGCCGCCGGAACGGCCCGTAACAACTCTCAGCGAATGAACGAAAGGAAGGATCGGCATCTTATGAAAAAGAAAACCATGGACGGCAATGAGGCCGCCGCGTACGCCAGCTATGCGTTTACAGAGGTAGCGACGATCTATCCCATCACGCCCTCCAGCCCCATGGCGGAGCACGTGGACGTCTGGGCCGCCAACGGCATGAAGAACATGTTCGGCCATCCGGTCAGACTGGTGGAAATGCAGAGCGAGGCAGGCGCCTGCGGCGCTATGCACGGCAGTCTGGAATGCGGCGCCCTGTCCACCAGCTACACAGCATCGCAGGGCCTGATGCTGATGGTCCCCCCGCTGTACCGCATCGCCGGTCAGCTGCTGCCCGGCGTCATCCACGTGGCAGCCAGAACCGTGGGCACCAGCTTCTTCTCCATCTTCGGCGATCAGTCCGACGTGATGGCCTGCCGTCAGACCGGCTTTGCCCAGCTGGCCTCCTCCAGCGTCCAGGAGTGCATGGACATGGCCGCGGTGGCCCATCTGTCCGCCATCAAGTCCAGCGTTCCGTTTATGCACTTCTTTGACGGCTTCCGCACCTCCCACGAGCTGCAGAAGATCGACGTGCTGGATTTTGCCGATCTGGAAAAAATGGTAGATAAGGAGGCCCTGCAGCGCTTCCGCAAACGCAGCCTGAACAGCGAGCGCCCCGTGATGCGCTCCACTGTCCAGAACCCCGACACCGCCTTCCAGTGCCGGGAGGCCGTGAACCCCTTCTACGACGCCACCCCGGCCATCGTGGAGGAGTACATGGAGAAGATGAACAAGCTGACGGGCCGCAACTATCAGCTGTTCAACTACTACGGCGCCCCCGACGCCACAGAAGTCATCGTGGCTATGGGCTCCGTCTCCGACTGTCTGAAGGAGGTCGTGGCCTATCTGAATGCCCAGGGCCGCAAGGTGGGCTTCATTCAGGTTCACCTCTACCGTCCCTTCTCCGCCGAACATCTGCTGAAGGCCATTCCCGAGACCTGCAAGGTCCTCACCGTGCTGGACCGCACCAAGGAAGCCGGCGCCAACGGCGAGCCTCTGTATGAGGACGTGGCCGGCGTGCTCTTCAACCGGGCCAACCGCCCCGTCCTGCTGGGCGGCCGCTACGGTCTGTCCTCCAAGGACACCACCCCCGCCATGATGAAAGCCGTCTTCGACAACATGATCGGCGAGAAGAAGGATCACTTCACCGTGGGCATCAACGACGATTTGACCCACCGTTCCCTGGCCGTGGGTGAGAACATCGTCACCGCCGACGAAAAGACCATCTCCTGCAAGTTCTGGGGTCTGGGCTCCGACGGCACCGTGGGCGCCAACAAGAACTCCATCAAGATCATCGGCGACAACACCGACCAGTACGTGCAGGCCTACTTTGAATACGACACCAAGAAATCCGGCGGCGTCACCAAGAGCCACCTGCGCTTCGGCCACAACCCCATCCTGTCCACCTACTACGTCACCATGGCGGACTTTGTGGCCTGCCACAACGAGAGCTACGTCAAGAAGTACGACATCGTCAACGAGATCAAGCCCGGCGGCACCTTCCTGCTGAACACCGTGTGGAAGGGCGACGAGCTCATTGCCAACCTGCCCAACAAGCTCAAGCGCATCCTGGCGGAGCGCCATATCAAGTTCTACACCATCGACGCCACCGACATTGCCGCCGAGATCGGCCTGGGCAACCGCACCAACACCGTGCTGCAGTCCGCCTTCTTCAAGCTCTCCGGCGTCCTGCCCATCGACGACGCGGTGCGCTATATGAAGGAAGCCATCACCAAGACCTACGGCAAGAAGGGCGAAAAGGTTCTGAACATGAACTACACCGCCGTGGACCGGGGCCTGGACGGCATCGTGGAGGTCTCCGTGGATCCCGCCTGGGCCAAGCTGCCCGACGAGGTTCAGACCGTCAACGAGAACCAGCCCGACTACATCAAGACCATCATGCACATGGTCAACGGCCAGCGGGGCGACCTGCTGCCCGTCAGCGCCTGGAAAGATATGGCCGACGGCACCGTGCCCATCGGCACCGCCAAGTATGAGAAGCGGGGCTTTGCCGCCTTCGTGCCCGAATGGGACGCCTCCAAGTGCATCGGCTGCAACATGTGCTCTTTCTACTGCCCACACGCCGCTATCCGGCCCTTCCTGCTGGACGCGGAGGAGGTCCGGAAGGCTCCCGCCTCCTACGTTACCAACGAGGCCAAGGGCAAGGGCTTCGAGGGCCTGCGCTACCGTCTCCAGGTGGACCCGCTGGACTGCACCGGCTGCGGCACCTGCGTCACCGCCTGCCTGGCCAAGGAAAAGGCGCTGACCATGAAGCCCATCGCCAGCCAGCTTTCCGAGGCTGCCAACTGGGAGTTCAGCATGGGCCTGAAGGAGAAGAAGAACCCCATGGACAAGTTCTCCGCCAAGGGCAGCCAGTTCGAGCAGCCCCTGCTGGAGTTCTCCGGCGCCTGCGCCGGCTGCGGCGAGACGGCCTACATGAAGCTGCTGACCCAACTCTACGGCGACCGCATGATCATCGCCAACGCCACCGGCTGCACCCAGGCCTGGGGCTTCTCCATCCCCAGCTACCCCTACGCCACCAACAGCCGCGGCCACGGCCCCGCCATTTCCAACTCTCTGTTTGAGAACAACGCGGAGTACAGCCTGGGCATGGTGCTCTCCGTGCAGCAGCAGCGTATGGCCCTGGCTGCCAAGGCCAAGGAATACCTGGAAGCCGCCAAGGACGAGACCCTGAAGGCCGCTCTGGAGGAATGGCTTGCAGGCTATGAAGACGACGAAAAGGCCCGGGAGCTGGCTGACGCCGTGCTGACCGCCCTGGACAAGACTGCCGACTGCGGCGAGCAGATCGACTACATGAAGCAGAACAGCGAGCACTTCGTCCGCAAGAGCATGTGGATGTACGGCGGCGACGGCTGGGCCTACGATATCGGCTACGGCGGCCTGGATCACGTGCTGGCCTCCGGCATCGACGTCAACATTCTGGTGGTAGACACCGAGGTCTACTCCAACACCGGCGGACAGGCTTCCAAGGCCACGCCCATCGGCGCGGTGGCCCAGTTCGCCGCCGCGGGCAAGCGCACCGTCAAGAAGGACCTGGGCCTGCTGGCCGCCGAGTACGGCGACGTGTACGTGGCCTCCATCGCCCTGGGCGCCAACCCCAACCAGGCCATCAAGGCCATCCGGGAGGCCGTGGCCCACAAGGGTCCCTCCCTGATTATCGCCTACGCCCCCTGCATCAACCACGGCATCGTCAAGGGTATGGGCTACTCCACCGAGGAAGCCAAGCTGGCGGTGGACAGCGGCTACTGGTTCCTGTACCGCTACAGCCCCGCACTGCGTGCCGAGGGCAAGAATCCCTTCGTGCTGGACAGCAAGGCGCCCAGCGTCCCGCTGGAGGACTTCCTCAACGGCGAGGTTCGCTACGCCTCGCTGCGCCGGACCTTCCCGGATCAGGCGGACGTCCTCATGGAGAAGGCCAAGGCCTTCAGCGCCGAGCGGTATGAGAAGTACCGGAAGCTGGCGGAAAACTAAACATATCTACGGGCCCGGCCGCAAGGCCGGGCCTTTGCTTTGCCGGGGGCCTGCTTCCCGTCCGTGCCCGGCCCTCAGGGAGGCAAGACGCCTCCTGCCGCCGATACGGCGGCGTCATTGCCCGGGGGAATGGCCGGAGCGATGTGGGCATCGCTCCCTGGGGAGGGCGCGGTACATTTTGCACTTTCTGCCAAAATCAGCCTCGAAATTTTGCAGTTTTTGTCGTAGACTTTCATGCAAACCATGTGTATAATGGTCTCACAAGAAAGATTATTCGCCGTCTCGCCGGAACAGAAAGGAGAACAGACGTTGGAAAAACTGAGTCGACTGCGCCTCGCCGTCCGGAATCGGCTGATTGCGTGCATCGTTCTCTTTTCCGTGACCGGGCTCCTGCTTTGGGCGAAAACAGACAGCTTTTCCGTATTCGAGAATTCCATCATAGCGGGCATCCTGCTCACCTGGCTGGCCATTCGCCGCCCCCTGGAGCGGTTTCGCGCCGCTTACAAGTATACCTTTGTTATGCGCGCTCTGGAGTCGCAGTTCACCGACGTGGTGTACAAGTCGCGGACCGGCATTTCCCGCAAGACCATCGCCGACACACAAATGATGGACCTGGGAACCAGCTTCCACTCGGAGGACTACATCCGCGCCCGGTACGGAGACATTCTCTTTGAGCAATCGGACGTTCTGATCCAGCAGTCCGCCGGGAAAAGTACGGTTACAATTTTCCAGGGTCGATGGATGATCTTTGACTTCAACAAGCATTTTCGGACGAATTTTCAAATTGTGCAGAAGGGCTTCCCCAACGCAAAGCACCGGCGCTTCTTCGGCACGGAAAACTCCCTGTTCAAAAAGATATCCATGGAATCCGAAGCCTTCAACGAGGAATTTCGAGTTTACGCCCAGAACGAGCATGACGCCTTTTATGTCATCACCCCCGCCTTCATGGAGCGGCTTCAGAACCTGGCCGCCCGCAACAAGGGCAAGCTGCTGTTCTGTTTTGTCAGAAACAGGCTCCACATCGCCATCCACGACGGCAAGGATTCTTTTGAGCCCGGCAGTGTCTTTGAGCCCATCGATGCGCAGAAAGCAATCCGGATGGCCTGCAGCGAGATGGGCGTTGTCACCCGCTTTATCAACGAGCTCAGCCTTGACAACGACCTGTTCCTGCCAACGGAGTAATCGCTTTGGAAGGTGCTTATGGCCGCGCTGCCCCGTCGCCGCTGCGGCCATGTACAAGGAGGGAAAACCATGGACGAATTGAACGAACTCCGCGTATCGGCCCGGAACCGGCTGCTCGGCTGTATCGTCGGAATCATCGCGCTGGGGGCAGCGTCTGTAGCGCTCACCCGCCAGCCATTTCTGCTGTTCTTCATTCTGATCGGGGGGTTCATCGTCTCCACACTGGTGATGAAGAAGCCCCGGCAGCGGTATCGGGCCGCCTTCAAGCAGGCCTGCGTGCAGCAGTCTCTGCAATCGATGTTCACCGACCTGGACTACCACCCGGACTGGGGCATCCCCTATGAGACCATCGCCGCCACCAAAATGATGTACATGGGCGACCGATACCACGCGGAGGACTATATTTCCGCCCGGTACAAGGGCATTCCCTTTGAGCAGTCGGACGTCCACATCGAGGAGGAGCGGCAGTCTACCGACTCCGACGGCCACACCCACACCGAGTACGTCACCATCTTCCGGGGCCGCTGGATGATCTTTGCCTTCAACAAGGAATTTCGGGCTAAGGTCCAGATTGCCCAGAAGGGCTTCCCCAACGCCAAGCGCAAGCGCTTTTTCGGCAAAAAGGAGGAGCTGTTCCAAAAGGTGGAAATGGAGTCCGAAACCTTCAACAAGGCCTTTCAGGTTTTTGCCCAGAACGAGCACGACGCCTTCTACATCATCACCCCCGCCTTTATGGAGCGGGTACAAAATCTGGCTGCTCACAACAAGGGCAAGCTGATGTTCTGCTTCGTGGGGGACCGGCTCCACATCGCCATCCACGACAACAAGGACTCCTTCGAGCCCGGCGGCATCTTCAAGTCTGTGGATGAGGAGGCCGTCATGCAGAAGATTCGCAGCGAAATCGGCATCATTACCCAGTTCATTGACGAGCTTAGCTTGGATAACAATTTGTTCAAACAGGAGGTATAAACTATGAATCCGGTACTTATTGCAATTATCGCGGCAGTCGTACTCCTTGTGGGCTACGTCATCTCCCTCTCCAACCGGCTGAACAAGGCCCGGGTAAAGATCGACGAAGCCGGCTCCGACATCGACGTCTCCCTGACCAAGCGCTACGACGTGCTGACCAAGATGATCGACGTGGTGAAGAGCTACGCCCGGTACGAGAAGGAGACCATCTTTGAGACCGTTCGGATCCGGCAGGGCATGACCATGCAGGAGAAGAACGAGGCCAACCGCGTCATGGGCGAGAATCTGGAGAAAATCCACATTCTGGCGGAGCACTACCCCGATTTGAAGGCCAGCGCCAACTACAACACCCTGCAAAAAGCCATCGCCGACGTGGAGGAGCATTTGCAGGCCTCCCGCCGCCTCTACAACGCCAACGTCTCCCGCTACAACCAGATGCTGGTGGCCTTCCCCTCCAGCATGATCGCCGGCATGAAGGGCCTGACCAAGGAGGAGTTCTTCTCCGCCGAGGAGCAAAAGCGCCAGGACGTGAAGATGAATTTGGATCTGTAAAAGCAGGACGAAAAACCCATGAGACAAGATCAGCACCCCCGCCGTCAGGCGGGGACGTACCGAAAGAAAAAAGCACGGCAGCAGGACCCGTTAAAGGTCCTGCTGATCGTGCTGCTGTTGGCTTGCTTTATTCTGCTGGGCATTTATCTGCTGAAAAACAACAGCCCAGCGCCCGGCGGGGAAAGCGAAAGCACCACCGCTCAGACCCAGCCGCCCCGGACGGGGCCATCCACGACAGAAGCTCCCACCGAATCGTCGGCCCCCCAAACAGAGTCCGCCACCCACGCACCCACCACGGCAGCGCCTCAAACCACCGAGGCCCCGGCGGACGAGAGCTGGAAGCTTGTTCTGGTGAACGCCGACCACCCTCTGCCCGAGGGCTTCACGGTGCAGCTCAAGGCCCTGCGGAACGGTCACCACGTAGATGAACGGATCTATCCCGAGCTCCAGCAGATGTTTGACGACGCCCGGGCCGCTGGCATCTACCCGCTGATCAACGAGTCCTTCCGCACGGGGGAGCGGCAGCAGGAGATCATGGACAAATACATCGCCGGCTACGAAGCCCAGGGCATGAGTCACGACGAGGCGGTGAAAAAGGCCCATACCGTCGTGGCGGAACCCGGCACCAGCGAGCATCAGCTTGGCCTTGCCCTGGACATCATCGCGGAGTTCGACGCGGACTCCACGGCCACCTGGAACTGGCTGAAGGACAACGCCTGGCGCTACGGCTTCATTCTCCGCTACCCGGCGGACAAGGTGGACCTCACCGGCATTGACTACGAGCCCTGGCACTACCGCTACGTGGGCAAGGAAGCGGCGAAGGAGATCACCGAGCGGGGAATTTGCCTGGAAGAGTATTTAGCGGACGCGGACTGAACCGGAATGAAGTATTTGCTTGCGCAAATATGAAGTGCGGCTGTGCCGTATGAAGACGCTTCGCTTATTATGTGCGGAGCACATACTTCACATCGTGCCAACGATACTTCATATTCCTCAGGAATACTTCATATTGCCGCAAGGCAATACTTCATTGCAAGCACAAAGAGGCAGCAGACAATCCGCCTGCTGCCTCTTTGTGCTTATTTGTGATTGAATTATTTGCCCATCAGATATTCGTCGATTCCCTTGGCGGCCAGCTTGCCGGCGCCCATGGCGGAGATGACGGTAGCCGCGCCGGTGACGGCGTCGCCGCCGGCGTAGACGCCCTCCCGGGAGGTCAGGCCGGCCTCATTGACGATGATGCCGCCGTGGGCGTTGACCTCCAGGCCCTTGGTGGTGGACTTGATCAGGGGGTTGGGGCTGGTGCCGATGGCGATAACCACGGTGTCCACGTCCAGAACGAACTCGCTGCCCGCAATGGGGACGGGACGGCGGCGGCCCTTGGCGTCAGGCTCGCCCAGCTCCATCTTGATGCAGCGCAGGCCCGTGACAAAGCCGTTCTTGGGGTCTCTGGGATCGTCAGGATTGTTGTAGCCCAGGACCTCCACGGGGTTCTGCAGCAGATGGAAATCGATGCCCTCCTCGATGGCGTGCTCCACCTCTTCCTTCCGGGCGGGGAGCTCCTCCATGGAGCGGCGATAGACGATATAAACGTGCTCAGCCCCCAGACGCAGGGCGGTTCTCGCGGCGTCCATGGCCACGTTGCCGCCGCCGACGACGGCCACCTTGCCGCCCTTCATAATGGGGGTGACGGGGTCGTCCTTGTAGGCCTTCATCAGGTTGGAGCGGGTCAGGAACTCATTGGCGGAGTAGACGCCCTTATAGGCCTCGCCGGGGATGTTCATGAAGTTGGGCAGGCCCGCGCCGGAGCCCACGAACACGGCCTCATAGCCGTCCTCGAAGAGCTCGTCGATGGTCAGGGTCTTGCCGATGACCACATTGGTCTCCACGTCCACGCCGAGGGCTTTGAGGCCTTCGACTTCCTTGGCTACGATGGCCTTGGGCAGACGGAATTCGGGGATGCCGTAGACCAGCACGCCGCCGGCGGTATGCAGAGCCTCGAAGATGGAGACCTGATAGCCCTTCCGGGCCAGGTCGCCGGCGCAGGTCAGGCCGGAAGGGCCGGCGCCCACGATGGCCACCTTGTGGCCGTTGGGGGCGGGCTTGACAGGAGCCTCGGTGGCATGGGCGTTGTGCCAGTCGGCCACGAAGCGCTCCAGACGGCCGATGCCCACGGGCTCAAACTTGATGCCCAGGGTGCACTTGCTCTCGCACTGGCTCTCCTGGGGGCAGACACGGCCGCAGACGGCGGGCAGGGCGGAGGACTGGGAAATGACCTGGTAAGCGCCCTCAAAGTCGCCGGTCTTCATCTTCGCGATGAAGTCGGGGATGGCGATGTTGACGGGGCAGCCCTGGACACAGGGACGGTTCTTGCAATTCAGACAGCGCTGGGCCTCGGCCAGGGCGATCTCCTGGGTGTAGCCCAAGGCGACCTCGTTGAAGTTGTGGGCCCGAACCTGGGGCTCCTGGGAGGGCATTTCGTGTTTCTTGGGTTCAATGGCCATTTCAGTTGCCTCCTTTCAGCAGATTGCAGGTTTCCTCGTAGGCGTGGCGCTCGAAGCCGAAGTACATCCGGCCCCGGGACATGGCCTCGTCGAAGTCCACCTCGTAGCCGTTGAAGTCGGGGCCGTCCACGCAGGCGAACTTGGTGACCCGCTTGCCGTCCTGGATCAGGGTCAGGCGGCAGCCGCCGCACATGCCGGTGCCGTCAATCATAATGGGGTTCATAGATACGGTGACGGGCACGCCGAAGGGCTTGGCCGCCAGGGTGACAAATTTCATCATAATCAGAGGCCCGATGGTAATGACCATGTCGAACTTCTCGCCGGCCTCCAGCATTTCCTTCAGGGGCACGGTGACGTTGCCGTGACGGGCATAGGAGCCGTCGTCGGTCATGACGATGAGCCTGTCGGAGCAGGCCTTGAACTCATCTTCGAGGATCAGCAGGTCCTTGCTGCGGAAGCCGATGATGGAGGTAACCTCCGCGCCGAGACGGTGGAACTCCTGGGCCACGGGCATGGCGATGGCGCAGCCCACGCCGCCGCCGACGATGCAGACCTTCTTGATGCCATCGGTGTGGGTGGCGACGCCCAGGGGGCCTACGAAATCCTGGATGGACTCGCCCTCTTTCTTGGCGTTCAGCAGGGCGGTGGTAGCGCCGACGATTTGGAAGATGATCTTGACGGTGCCTTCTTCCGGGTTGGTACCGGCTACCGTCAGGGGGATGCGCTCGCCTTCTTCATTCACCCGGAGGATGATGAACTGGCCGGGCTTGGCCTTCTTGGCCACCATGGGGGCCAGAATCTCCATCTGGGTCACGGTGGGGTTCAGTTCTTTCTTGCGGACGATCTGATACATGATACACGCTCCTTCGAGGTTCTGTTCGTTAGTTATACTGCGGGGAAACAGATGCCACGAGGTATTATACATCATTTTTACAGAAAATCAACCCGGGAAATGGCGGATTTTCGGCAAATCCACTGCCATTTCCCGGGTTTTTTACGTTGTCACTCCGGCAGCTTTTCCCACCAGGCCCGTTCCACGGCCTGGACGCTGGGGAAGGCTTCCCGGATCGTTTCAATCAGACGTGCAACCTTCGCCTGAACCTTGGGACTGTCAGAGTACCACCATTCCTCCGACGGGTCCGTGCTGTCGAAGAGCAGCTGGAAGGTCTCGGCCCGGTCCTCGGCGTCGTTTGTTCTGGCATAGTCGGAGACAAAGTATTCGCCGACCTCCGCCAGCTGTGCATCGTCCAGCCACTCGGTTTCATCGTAGGCCCAGGAGGGGCTCAGGGCCAGCCAGTCAGCCTCAAAGTTCCGGCCATTGGCGCTGCTGTATCGGTGCAGCCGGTAGTCGATGATGTGCATGAACTCGTGGGCCAGGTGCGCCTCGCTGAATTCCCCCGTGGCAAAGCAGACCATCATGGGCTCGGTCCAAGTGTTGGCAAAGGCGGCCGCATCGCCCGGAACGTTGCGGACGATAAAGATGTGCAGACTGTCCCGGTTTTCATCCTCGTCCGGCATTTGGCCGGAGAGTTCGCGGATGAAGCCATCCGGGAGCTTGTTCGCAAAGCTCCTCAGTTCAGAGAGGATACGGTACTGCCCAAAGAGGGAAGCACCCAGGTCGCAGACGCTCTCGCTGACGTTCAGACCCACAGTCGGCGTCTGCTCCGGCGTAGGGGCTTCATCCAGATGGAAGGTAAAGCCCAGGGGCTCCAGCTCCGTTTTCAGAGCATCGATCCGGTCCGTCAGGCTCTGCTCCGTCAGGATCTCCTGGTCAAAGGGCGTCTGCTCCTCCGGCTCCGGATACCAGAACAAAACCTGATAGCCGGTGCTGCCGGCGCCGCTCCATTCCACCGCCAGCAGAGCATAATCCTCTCCCAAGGCCGCGCCGCAGGGGTTCGCCCAGCCCGCCCCATCCTCCTCCGGGGGCAGAACGGCCTCGCCCAGGCAAAGCGCCTCGTCCAGGTCCAGCAGCGTGTAAGTCAGGCCATTGTCAGACAGTTGACGGCGGGTCAAGAGCCGGTGTCCCGACACAGCTTCGATGGCGTCAAAGGGTTGTTTCAGGGCATGGAGCTGGTCCTCCTCGTCGTAAAAAGCCACAACCCGGGAAAGCTCGACCCCGGAGTCGCTGGTGAAAGCGGCGTAATTGGTGTTTTTCCAGAAGGAATCGTCGTTCAGCAGGCGGTTCCGCCAGCCGCGATTCTCCTGGCTCATGGTGGGGTAATCCCGGAATCCCAGGAAGGCTCCGGTCCGGTCAAAGCACCCGCAGCGTTCGCCATATTCGTCGATCAGCAGAATCTCTGACTCCGTCACAACCAGTTGACTGAAGCCCATATTTGCCTGGAAAGCAGCCAGCTCCGTGATCTCCGTCAGAGCGGCGGTCTTTGCGTCCAGGGCGGCCATTCGATACCGGAGTCCTTCCATCTGCTGATCCCAGTGCTGGAGCAGGACGTAGCCCATCCCGTCGACACAATACAGGCCGAATATGCCCTCGTCCTCCGTAATTTCCAATCCCTCGACAGCCACAAGGCCCGTCAGCGAAGGCTGGGGCGCCTCCGTGGTGGTGGGTTCGGTGGGCGTCTGGGTCGTCGTAACCACGGCGGGAGCCGCGGTGGTCTCCGGCCCGGAAGTGGGCGCGGGTTCACTGCCGGGCCGAAGCAAAAGCACCAGCCCCACCGCCAGCAGCAGACAGACCGCTGCCAGCGCAATCCATTTTTTCATTGTTGCTATTTACCTTTCCGTTTGTATCCTTGTTGCGGACTCGGCGGAAAAGCGCAAGGCTCTCGGCGGAATCCGCCTCACCGGTCTCGCAGAACTCCCGTCAGTTTCCCCTCATCCGAGCAAAGAAAGGGGCGAATGCGGGTGTACTTCCGGCAGACGTTCAAAATCTGCCCGCTTTTGTTCCGGTTTGGAAGGTGGAGCAGGATATTTGCTTGCTTTCTGCCTATTCGCTTTTTTCCTTCTCCGTTGGATTCCAGCCGTTCCTCAGAGAAATACAGCCGCAGCTGTCCCCAATATGCGTAGGACAACCCGTAGTCATGGATCCTGGCCCAGGACAGGCGCCGCTTCCGAATCAGAAAGCGGTACTCCACGCCGTTTTCGTCGATGGTCACAGAACGCCCCTGGACGTACCAGAGCAGAAGCTCGGCAAGGAAAAAGATCGCAAAGACAGCGCAGAGCGCGAGAGGCGCAGGCTGCCGCTCCGAACTGCCGTTCAGCATTTGCGTCAGCGTGAACATGACAAACAAGCCGGGAAATATGGCGGAGAACGCCCGCATCTCGGTGCTTGGGCGGATAATCACACGGTCAGCCCCCACGGAAACATCCTGGAGCTTGACGCCTGTGCCGCCTGCGGGTTTGCCGGAAGGAGAACGCAGAGGAGAATACATTGCAACTTCCCTTTCGCAGCCTATTGTCCGGCCAGCTCCAGGAACTGCTCCACTCTCGCCTTGAAGATTTCCAGGCTGGAGCGCCAGAAGTTCACGTCGCCCAGGTCGATGTCGGCCATCTTGGCTACGTCCTCCACGGAGGCCACGGTGGTGGCCTTCAGCAGGGCCCGGTACTTGGGCAGGAAGGCCTCGCCCTCCTTGCGGTACTGGGCGTAGAGACCCGCTGCGAAGAGGCCGCCGAAGGCGTAGGGGAAGTTGTAGAAGCTCAGGCCGGAGGAATAGTAGTGGCCCTTGCAGACCCACATGTAGGGATGCAGGGTATCCAGGTCCAGGCCGTCGCCGTAGCCCCGCTTCTGGGCCTCCTTCATCATGGCGCAGAGCTCGTCGGGGAAGGCGAAGCCCTCCTTGGCTTTTTCAAAAACAGCGGTCTCAAACCAATAGCGGCTCATAATGTCGCACATGATCTGGGTGGTGTCCTGGAGCTGGCTTTCCAGCAGGCCCAACTTGACCTCCCGATCGGACGCCTCGTCCAGAGCGGCGTTCATCACCACGGTCTCGTTGAAGGTGGAGGCGGTCTCCGCCACGGGCATGGAGTAGTCCAGGTTCAGGGGGCGGTGGTCCTCGATCATCATGCCGTGGTAGGCGTGGCCCAGCTCGTGGGCCAGGGTGACGATGTCGGAGAAGGAGCCGTCAAAGTTGGTGAGCACCCGGCTCTGCTTGATGGTGGAAATATTGGCGCAGAAGGCCCCGCCCACCTTGCCGGAATGGGGATAGAAGTCGATCCAGGCGTCGTCAAAGGCATGCTCCATCATATCGGCCATGTCCGGGGCGAAGGGGCGGAAGTGCTCGATTAAGTACTTCTTCGCGTCCTCCACCGTGTAGGTGGCGGTGTTCTTGCCCATAGGAGCAAACATATCCCACCATTTCAGGCCGCCCTCGTAGCCCAGCATCTTGGCCTTGGCCCGCAGGTACTTCCAGAACACGGAGAGATACTCCTCGATGGCCTGAATCATGGCGTCCAGGGTGGTTTTCTTCATGCGGCTGTGGCGGAGGGTCATCTCCAGAGGAGAGCCGCCCTTGCGGAGCTCACATTCGGTGGTAACCTGCTGCTTGATGGAGTTCAGCGCGAAGCAGACCCCGTCCTTGATTTTGTCATAGCAGGCGACCTCCGCGTCGTAGGCGTCCTTCCGCACCTGGGGATCGGCGTCATAGGCCAGGTTCCGCACGGCGGAAAGGGTAATCTTTTCGCCCCGGTAGTCGGCGGTGACGGTGGAGGTCAGATAGGATTGGAGATTGCCCCAGGCGGTGCCGCCGGAGAGGTCCATCTTGGCCAGGGCCTCCTCCACCTTCTCATCCAGGGTGTACTTGGCGTCGTCCTTCATGGTCCGCAGCAGATAGGCATACTCGCCCAAGAAGGGATCGGCGGCAATCAGCTCTTCCAGGTTCTCCGTCCGGCCCACGTAAGCCTGGAGCGCGGCCTGGGCGGCACTGAGGTCGCTCATGATCTTCTGCAGCTTTGCCTCGGCGTTGACGGCCTCCTCGTCGGCCGTGTTCACGCTGCTCCGCAGGCCCGCGTACTCAAACAGGGGAATGACCAGCAGGGTGATTTCCTCCTGCAGCTCCAGGGCCCGGTGAAGAACGGCGCCCCGGTCCTCCTCCGGCAGCTTGGCTGCAAAGGCGTTAATAGCCTCCGCCGTCTCGGTGAGCTTTTTCATGTCGTTCCGGAATTTCTCTGTTTCCATGCCCTCATACAGGGGCGTCAGATCCCACTCTTTGTTCATTTGCTTGTCCTCCTTGTGTTTCTTTTATCTTATTTTTCTGATTTTTTCACACGGTTTACAACGATTTGGGCGGCAATGCCGGTGAAGAAGCCGGTGACCATGCCGGAGAGCAGCAGCACCGGCAGATAGGCCCACAGGCCCGGGGTGGCAGCAATCCATACGGCGGCCAGAAGCTGGCCCAAGTTGTGAAGCATGGCTCCCAAAACGGAGGCCACCCATAGCTGCTTGGGCCGAAGCAGGCCCCGGAGCAGGCACATGCCGCCCCAGCTCAACAGACCGCCTCCGGCGGAATAGGCCAGGGCCCCCAGGCTCCCGGTGATGACGGCGGAAAGGACGATCTTCACGCTCAGCACCGCCAGGGCCTCCCGGCGCCCGTAGAGAAAGAGCACCGCCACTACAATGACGTTTCCCAGTCCCAGCTTGACCCCCGGCACCGGCACAGGCGGCGGGATCTGGTTCTCCGCCACGAACAGCACCAGGCTCACTGCGGTCAGCAGACTCAACTGCAAGAGCTTTTTCAGTTTCATGTTTCCTGTTCTGTCGGGCGGACGGCAGAGTGCCGTCCCTGCACGTTTTATTCCGGCGGACGGCAGAGCGCCGTCCCTGCGTCTCCTATTGCCTATTGCCTATCGCCTGGTGCCTGTTGCCTAATCACTCATATCATTGTCCATCGTCACCCGGAGCCGATACTTCGGATACCGCTCCTGAAGCTCTTCCTCAATCTGCTGCCAGACTGCGTGGCGGTCCGGGGCTTCGAAGCCGATGATCACGTCGAACTGGATGCTGTCCTCCGTCATATAGAAGCCATGCATTTGCAGCACGTGGTCCTTCATCATGACCCGGCGGCGGATGTCCTCCCGAATGTGGGCAGCCTCGTCGTCAGTGGTATTCACCGAGTAGACGCTCACGCCCGTCAGTACCACGCCGGTTTCCTCCATAACTTTCTGGACGATCTCCCGCTCCAGGCTGTCCAGCCGGTCTGCGGTGTAGTAGTCCGGTACCTCGATGTGGACCGAGCCCATGAGCAGGTCCGGGCCGTAGCTGTGGAGAATCAGGTCGTAGGCCCCGGACACGTCCTCGAAGCCCTGAATAACCGCCTTGACGGAGCGGGCCAGCTCCGTGTCCACCCGCTCTCCCAGGATGCGGGAGATGGTCTGGCGGAGCAGATCAAAGCCGGATTTGAGGATCACCAGGGAGATGACCGCGCCCAAAGGTGCCTCCACAGAGAGGTTCCAGATCAGATAGATTCCCGCGGCAACCAGGGTGGCTGCGGAGATCACCGCGTCGTTCCGGGCGTCCTGACCGGAGGCGATCAGGGCGTCGGAGTTCACCTTCTCGCCGGTTCGTTTGGAATAAACGCTCAGAGCCAGCTTCACCACGATGGCCGCGCCGACGATAATCAGGGCGGCAGGGCTGTATTCCGGCGTTTCCGGGTGGATGATCTTCTTCACGGATTCCACCAGGGAGGTGACGCCGGCATAGAGAATGATGATGGCAATGATGGCCGCGGTGAGATATTCCGCCCGGCCGTGGCCGTAGGGGTGCTCCTTATCCGGCTTTCGCCCGGCGATCCGGGTGCCCACAATGGTGATGACGGAGGAGAGCGCGTCGGAGAGGTTGTTGACCGCGTCCAGCACAATGGCAATAGAGTGAGACAGCAGACCGATCACGGCCTTAAAGCCCGCAAGAAGCACGTTGGCGATAATTCCGATGATACTGGTACGCACGATGATTCCCTTGCGATCCATAACAAAACGCCCCCTGAAATCAATTGCCTCCATTGTATAATATTTTCCCGCAAAATACAATCGAAATTTTTCTCCTTGCATTCGCAGAAAAAGTGTGCTACGATACATTATAATGTGTTTATTCATTTGAAGGAGGCGGGGGCATGTCGGAGCTGATTACATCGAAGGCCAACGGCACCCTGCAGCATGCGCGAAAACTGATGGCCAGTCGGAAATACCGGTATGAATGCCGTGCCTTCGCAGCCGACGGCACAAAGCTGGTGGAGGAAGCCCTGCGCTGGGGGCTGGGCGTGGACGCCCTGATCCTGCGGGAAGACCTGGCCTTTCCCGTGCCCCCCGGCGTCCGGGAGCTGCGGGTTCCCGAGAGCCTCATGCGGGACCTCTCCCGGATGGAGACTCCCCAGGGCGTGCTGGCCCTGTGCCGGATGCCGGAGCCAAAGCCTCTGGATCTGCGCCCCGGCTGCCTGATTCTGGACGGGATTCAGGACCCGGGCAATCTGGGCACCATTCTGCGAACGGCGGATGCCTTTGGCGTGCCGGTGGTTCTGGCGGACGGCTGCGCCGATCCCTACGGGGAAAAGACCGTCCGGGCCACCATGGGGGCCGTCTTCCGCTGCCCGCCGGTGCAGGCGGCCACGGAGGAGATTCTGGCCCAATGCGCCGCCCGGGCACTTCCGGTCTGCGTCACGGCCCTGTCCGATCGGGCGGAGGACCTGCGCCGGATCGAGCTATCCGCCTGCGTCACCGTCATTGGCTCCGAGGGTCAGGGGGTCAGCGAGGCTTTCCTGTCCGCCGCGGCCCGGGAGGCCATCATCCCCATGACGCCTCACTGCGAGTCTCTGAACGCTGCGGTTGCCGCCGCGGTGGTTCTCTGGGAGCTCCGGCGCCGGGAGGGACTTTCATGAGGGAATCGAATCTTCTCTGGGTCTGGCTGTCCCTGCGGCCAGGGCTGGGACCCGTGAAGCAGCGAAAACTGCTGGACCTGGCCGGAAGCCCTGCGGAGCTCTACGCCGCGGGAGAAGAAGCGCTGGCCCGGATGGGCATTTCTCAGGCTGCCCGCACGGCCCTGCTGGACAAATCTCTGGATCGGCCGCGCCGCATTCTGCAAGACTGTGAGGCGCTTGGTATTACAGTGCTGACCCCTGGCGCGGACGCCTATCCCGCCGCCCTGCGCCGCACCGCCGACGCGCCTGCCGTACTCTATTGTCTGGGCAGGCTCCCCGTCTCCGGGGAACGGCCCTGGATCGGACTGGTGGGCGCCCGGCAGGCAGACCGGCGCGGGCTGGCTCTGGCCCGCCGCTTTGGCGCGGAGATTGCCGCCTGCGGCGGCCTGGTGGTCACCGGCATGGCCCGGGGCGTGGACGCGGCTGCCGCCGAAGGCGCTCTGGGCCAGGGCGGTCCGGTGGTGGGCGTGCTGGGAAGCGGCGCGGACGTGGTCTATCCCAGGGAAAACGCCCAGCTCTTTGCCCGGGCTGCGGCGCAGGGCGGCCTGCTCTCGGAATATCCCCCCGGCACCGCCCCCGACGCCCGGCATTTCCCCGCCCGCAACCGGATCATCAGCGCCCTTTCCGACGGGATCGTGGTGATTCAGGCAGGCGCGGAGAGCGGCGCTCTGATTACGGCCCGCTGGGCCGCGGACCAAGGGCGGGACGTCTTCTCCGTTCCCGGTCCTCCGGAAGAGCCCCTGAGCAAAGGCTGCAATCAGCTTTTGCGGGACGGAGCCCGCCTGGCGGAGTCCGGCCTGGACGTGATGCGGGAGTATGTGTACCGCTACCCCGGGACGGTTAGAATGCAGAATGCGGAATGCAGAATGCAAAATGAGGGATCAGGGATCAGGGATCAAGGATCAGGGACGTGCAGCGGCGTACAGTGTGCGCCACGGGACAGCGCGCGCCAGCCTGTGGAGGGCTTGACGTCTGAACAGCGGGCCATCGTGGCCGCCTTGGAAGGCGGTCCCATGCAGTTGGACGCGCTGATCGACAAAACCGGTCTGCCCGCGTCTCAGGTGCTGTTCCAGCTCACGGTTCTACAAATCAAAAAAATTCTTTCCCAGGAGCCTGGGAAGATTTACAAATTACGCTGAATCTACGGACGGCGCTCCGCCGTCCCCACGATACGAACTCTCAGGAGGAAAATCTTACATGTCGAAGCAAAACCCCGATCTGGTAATCGTGGAATCGCCCTCCAAGGCGAAAACAATCGGAAAATACCTGGGACCGGATTTCCAGGTGAAGGCCTGCATGGGCCACCTGCGGGACCTGCCCAAGAGCACCATGGGCGTGGATCTGGAGCACGACTTCACCCCGGAATACATCCCCATGAAGGAGAAGGCCGACCTGATCAAGGAGCTAAAAAAGGCTGCCGAGAAGGCCGGAACCGTCTACCTCGCAACTGACCCGGACCGGGAAGGCGAAGCCATTTCCTGGCACATCAAGGAGCTGCTGGATCTGCCGGAAAGCAAGACCCGCCGGGTGACCTTCAACGAGATCACCAAGGGCGTGGTCACCAAGGCCATCCGGCAGCCCAGAGACATTGATCTGGACCTGGTGGACGCCCAGCAGGCCCGCCGAATTCTGGACCGGATCGTGGGCTATCAGCTCTCCCCCCTGCTCTGGCGGAAGGTCCGCCGGGGCCTCTCTGCGGGCCGGGTTCAGTCCGTGGCCACCCGTCTGGTGGTGGAGCGGGAAAATGAGATTCGCGCCTTTGTGCCGGAGGAATACTGGTCCCTGGACGTGACTTTGGAATGTCTGGAAAAGCCGGGCCGCTTTGAGGCCCACTACCACGGGGAAAACGGCAAAAAGGAGACGCTCCCCAACGAGGAGCGGACCATTGCCGTGCTGAACGACGTGCAGGGCCAGCGCTTCACCGTCCGGGAGATCAAGACGGCGGAGAAGCGCCGTTCCCCCGCGCCCCCCTTCATCACCTCCACTCTCCAGCAGGAGGCCTCCCGGAAGCTCAACATGACCCCCAAGCGCACCATGGCCCTGGCCCAGCAGCTCTACGAGGGCGTGGAGGTCACCGGCCACGGAGCCGTGGGTCTCATCACCTATATGCGTACCGACTCCCTGCGTCTGTCTGAGGAGGCCCTTTCCGCCGCCAAGGACTTTATCGAGGAGCGCTACGGCAAGAGCTACCACCCCGGCGCACCCAGGCGCTTCAAAACCAAGGGCGCGGCCCAGGACGCCCACGAGGCCATCCGGCCCAGCGACGTGCGCCTGGATCCGGAAACCCTCCAGGCGGACCTGACCCGGGATCAGTATCGGCTCTATAAGCTGATCTGGAGCCGTTTTGTGGCCAGCCAGATGTCCAACGCGGTCTACGACACCGCCACCATCGACACCGACTGCAAGGGCCACAGCTTCCGCTCCAACCACCAGAGCCTGCGCTTCGCCGGCTTCCTGGCCGTCTATGAAGAGGGCCGGGACGACGAGAGCGAGGAGAAGACGGACACCCTGCCCGAGCTGCGGGAAGGGGAGCAGCTCCGCCACGTGGAGAGCCGGCCCGAGCAGCATTTCACCCAGCCCCCCGCCCGCTACACCGAGGCCACTCTGGTCAAGGCCATGGAGGAGAAGGGCGTGGGCCGTCCCTCCACCTACGCCTCCATCGTGTCCACCATCCAGGATCGGGAGTACGTGGTAAAGAAGGACAAGAAGCTGGAGCCGACCCCTCTGGGCGAGGTGGTCACTCAGCTTATGCTGGACCGGTTCAACGACGTGATCGACGTGGAATTCACCGCCGGCATGGAAAACAAGCTGGACGAGGTGGAGGCCGGAAAGCTGCCCTATAAGCAGGTGCTTCGGGACTTCTACGCCGGATTCCACAGGGAAATGGAGGACGCCGAGGAGGCCCTCAAGGACACCCGGATCAAGGTCCCCGAGGAGGTTACGGAGGAGGTCTGCGAGCTCTGCGGACGGAAGATGGTGGTGAAGTTCGGCCGCTTCGGCAAGTTCCTGGCCTGCCCCGGCTACCCGGAATGCAAGAACGCCAAGCCCATTGTGGAACACATGCCGGGCCGCTGCCCCAAGTGCGGCGGCGGCATGCTCAAGCGCAAATCCAAGCGGGGCTTTGCCTACTACGCCTGCGAGACCGGCGCCGCCTGCGGCTTTATGACCTGGGACGTGCCCACGGATCAGGACTGCCCCGCCTGCGGCCAGACCATGTTCAAGCGCTCCGGCAAGGGCCGGATGAAGCCCTTCTGCATCAACGAAAAGTGCGAAAACTTCCTGCCCGAGGACAAGCGGGGCTACTACAAGAAGCCCGCCGCCACCCCCGAGGAAGCCGCTGCCGCCGAGGCAGCGGAGGGAGCAGGGAGCGAGAAAAAAGCCCCGGCAAAGAAAACCGCTGCCAGGAAGACAACCGCAAAAAAAACCGCAGCGAAGAAAACAACTGCCAAAAAGACAACAACAAGGACGAAAAGTAAGAAGGAATAAGTGAGAAGTAAGAATTATCCGAGAACGAATCGTTTCTCTTCTGTCGCGTTTACTTCTTACCTCCTACTTCTTAGTTCTTACTTGCTTGCGAGATACTATGAGTGAACAAACAACTGTAACGGTAGTCGGGGCAGGTCTGGCCGGTTCTGAGGCCGCCTGGCAATTGGCCCAGCGGGGGATTCCCGTGCTGCTGATTGAAATGAAGCCCCTGAAGATGACCCCCGCCCACCACAGTCCGGACTTTGCCGAGCTGGTGTGCTCCAATTCCCTGCGGGGTGATCGGCTGGAAAACGCCGTGGGCCTGCTGAAGGAGGAGCTGCGGCGGGTGGGCAGCCTGATTCTGGCCTGCGCCGACGCCACCCGCGTGGAGGCGGGCGGCTGCCTGGCCGTGGACCGGCAGGGCTTTTCCCGGATGGTGACGGAAAAGATCCGTTCTCACCCCAATATCACCGTGGCGGAGCAGGAAATCACTGCCGTCCCGGAAGGACCGGTGATTATCGCCACCGGACCGCTGACCTCGGAGCCCCTGTCCAAGGCCATTGCCGAATACTTCGGCGGGGCGGGCTACCTGAACTTCTTTGACGCCGCCGCCCCCCTGGTCACCTTTGAGTCCATCGACATGAACGAGGCCTGGTTCGCCTCCCGGTATGACCGGGGGACTCCAGATTATGTAAACTGTGCGCTGGACGAGGAGCAGTACAAGGCCTTCGTCCGGGAGCTGGCCGCCGCGGAGGAGGCCCCGGTTCACGGCTTCGAGGACAGCAAGGTCTTCGAGGGCTGCATGCCCGTGGAGGTCATGGCAAGGCGGGGTGAAGACACCCTCCGCTTCGGCCCCTTGAAGCCCGTGGGCCTGCCCGACCCCAAGACCGGGAAGGACCCCTACGCCGTGGTCCAGCTTCGGAAGGATAACGCCGCCGGGACGGTCTACAATCTAGTGGGCTTCCAGACCCACCTGCGCTTCCCGGAACAGAAGCGGGTCTTCTCCATGATCCCCGCCCTGCGGGAGGCGGAGTTCGTCCGCTACGGGGTCATGCACCGGAACACCTTCCTGGACTCGCCCCGACTGCTGGACCGAAGCTACGCAGACCGCCGGAACCCCCTGGTGGCCTTTGCCGGGCAGATGACCGGCGTGGAGGGCTACGTGGAATCCACCGCCTCCGGTTATCTGGCCGCCGTGTGCATGGCTGCCCGGGTGAAGGGCGAGCCCATCCCGGATTTCCCCGCGGAGACCGCCATCGGCGCCCTGGGCCGCTATATCAGCGACGAGTCCGTGACCCATTTCCAGCCCATGAACGTCAACTTCGGCATTCTGCCGCCCTTGGGCCGCAGAGTCAAGGGAAAGGCCAACAAAAATCTGGCCATCGCGGAACGAGCGCTGGAGGCGCTGGATCAAGTTAAAAAGTAAGCGGTAAGAAGTAAAAAGTAAAAATTGAACTCTACAGATACTTCTTACTTTTTACTTCTTCCTTCTTACCTCGAAGCAACCCCCGAAACACAGAAAGGGAGGCATAATATGAAGATTATCATTGACGCCATGGGCGGCGACAACGCGCCCCAGGCATTCCTGGAGGGCGGCTTCCGGGCCGCCGCGGAGCTGGGCGTTGAGGTGGTTCTGGTAGGCCGCGTGGAAGAGCTGCTGGAGCTCATGAAGGCCCAGGGCATCGACACGCTGCCCAAGGGCGTGGAGCTCATGGACGCCGAGCAGGTGGTAGATATGCACGACGACCCCGCCACAGTGGTTCGCACCAAGAAGGATTCCTCCATGGTCAAAGGCCTCAAGCTCCTGGCGGACGGGGGCGGCGACGCCTTTGTCTCCGCCGGTTCCACCGGCGGCCTGCTCTCCGCCGCCACTCTGGTGGTGAAGCGGGTGCGGGGCATCCGCCGGGCGGCCTTCGGCCCCACCATTCCAACCAAAACCGGCAGCCTGATTCTCATCGACTCCGGCGCCAACGTGGAGTGCACCCCGGAATTCCTGCTGCAATTCGGCTGCATGGGCTCCTTTGCCGCCAAGCAGACCCTGGGCATTGAACGGCCCCGGGTGGCTCTGCTGAACAACGGCGCCGAGGACTCCAAGGGCGACACCCTCCACAAGGAGAGCTACAAGCTGCTGAAGGAAGCGGGAGAGAAGGGCGTCATCAACTTTGTGGGCAACATTGAGGCCCGGGAGGCCATGCTGGGCGACTGCGACGTTTTGGTAGCCGACGGCTTCTCCGGCAACGTCTTTTTGAAGGGCGTGGAGGGCACCGGCATGTTCATGGGCTCTCTGGTAAAGCACATGCTGCTGAAAAACTTCAAAACCAAGCTGGCTGCCCTGCTGCTGAAAAAGGATCTGAAGGAGCTTCTGAGCATCATGGACTATCGCCGGGTGGGCGGCACCATGCTGCTGGGTATCTGCAAGCCCGTGATCAAGGCCCACGGTTCCGCGGACGCAGAGGCCGTTATGGGCGCCATCCGGCAGGCGGTGGCCGCCGTGGAGGGCGAGATCTGCCAGGCCATCACCGACAACATCGACGGGATGATCCTGCCCAGGGAGGCCCAATGATGCGCACGCTGCAAGAGGCCATCGGCTACAGCTTCCGGGATCTCTCCCTGCTGGAGACGGCTCTTACCCACACCTCCTATGCCAATGAGGTCTACAAGGACGGGCTGCGGAGCTATGAGCGGCTGGAATTTCTGGGGGATTCCATTCTGGGATTCACCGCGGCGGACTATCTGATCGGCACCTTTCCTCAGCTCCACGAAGGGGAGCTCACCAAGCTCCGGGCGGAGCTGGTCTGCGAGACCAGCCTGGCCGAGACAGCCAAAAAGCTGGGACTGGGCGAGTATCTGCGCCTGGGCAAGGGCGAGGAGGCCGGCGGCGGACGCCACAGAGTATCCATCATCGCAGACGTGGTGGAGGCCGTCATCGCGGCCATCTATCTGGACGGCGGTTTGACTGCCGCCAAGCGTTTTATTTACGATCACGTCCTGGTGGACGTAAAGGCCCGGGTCAAGCTGAACGCCGACTACAAGACCATGCTTCAGGAGCTGATCCAGCAAAAGAAAAACCAGCAGCTTAGCTATGAGCTGCTGGGAGAAAGCGGCCCGGATCACGACAAGACCTTTTCCGTCCGGGTGCTGCTCAACGGCGAACCCATCGGCTCCGGAGCGGGCACCAGCAAAAAGCGGGCGGAGCAGGCCGCAGCCCGGCAGGCCCTGGAAGCGCTCGCATCAAACACGGCTGAACGGAAGATGGACGCGGTAAAATGTAAGAAGTAAAAAGTAAGAAGACAGCGGTATTCTTCTCCTTCCTCTTTCTTCTCACCTCTTACCTTTTCCCTCTTTCTTCTGAAAAGGAGATACCATCACATATGAAAAAATTACTGCTGATCATGAATCCGGCCGCCGGAACCAAGAAGGCCAACCCCCACCTGCCGGAGATTCTGTCCGTATTTGCCCGGGCAGGCTACGTCTGCCTGAGCTGCATGACCCAAAAGCGGGGGGACGGTACGGAGCTGGCCGCCAAATACGCCGGCTGGGCGGACCTGATCGTCTGCATCGGCGGCGACGGCACCTTTAACGAAGTGATTTCCGGCGTGGTCCGGGTGGGGTCCAAGACCCCCATCGGCTACATCCCCGCCGGTTCCACCAACGACTTTGCTTCCAGTCTGGGACTGCCCAAGAACGTGATCGAGGCCGCCCAGTATATCGCGGCGGGCCACCCCCAGCCCTATGACGTGGGGCGGTTCCGGGACCGCTATTTCACCTACGTTGCCTCCTTCGGCGCCTTTACCAAGACCTCCTACGCCACCTCCCAGAGCGTCAAGAACGCTCTGGGCCACCTGGCCTACGTGCTGGGGGGCATCAAGGAAATCGCCTCCCTGCACCGCTACCATGTGGCCGTGACCTTGGACAGCGGCGTCCGGGAAGAGGGAGACTATATCTTCGGCGCTGTCAGCAACTCCACCTCCGTGGGCGGGATCCTGACCCTGGACCCGAAGATCGTGGACATGGACGACGGGCAGTTTGAGCTGCTGCTGGTGAAATATCCCGGCAGCATGGGAGAGCTGGCGGAGGTCATCCGGGCCCTGACCACGCAGAAGTACGACTCTCCCTCCCTGGTTTTCCGGTCCGCCTCCCGGCTTGCCGTCACTGCCGACCCCGGCATGGACTGGACCCTGGACGGAGAATTTGCCAAGGGCAGCGCCGAGATCGAGATCGAAAATCTCCACAGCGCCGTCAACATCATCGTCAACAAGCAATGAAAAACACCACACTCTGCTACATCGAGCGGGAGGGAGCCTATCTGCTGCTCCACCGGGTCAAAAAGGTCAACGATGAAAACCGGGACAAGTGGATCGGCATCGGCGGCCACTTTGAGGAGAATGAGAGCCCCGAGGACTGCGTTCTCCGGGAAGCCCGGGAGGAAACCGGCCTGAGCCTGCTGTCGCCCCGGTACTGCGGCATCGTCACCTTCGTCTCCGACCGCTGGGAGGGAGAGTATATGCACCTCTTCCACGCCACGGACTTTGCCGGCGCCCTCCGGGACTGCGACGAGGGCGTGCTGGAATGGGTCCCCAAGGAAAAGTTCCGCAGCCTGCCCCAGTGGGAGGGGGACAAAATTTTCCTGGACCTGATGGAGCGCCGGGTTCCCTTTTTCTCCCTCAAGCTCCGCTACGAGGGCGAAGCCCTCCGGGAAGCGGTGCTGAACGGAGAAGCGATTTTGCAGCGCCGCAAACTGCCGACATAAAAGCTGCCCCGTGTCTTGTGTATCAAGACACGGGGCAGCCGGCTTTTTACTTGACAATCTGCCCCCAGAAGAGCAGCTCGGGGGTCTCGCCGCCGTTCACCACGTAGAAACTGAAGGGGCGGTCGGCACAGAAGCTCACGGGCTCCTCCGGCTTCGGCATCATTGCGCCTGCGTACATTGCAAGCGCGGTAACGGCAGCGGCCTCCAGGCCCTCCTCGTCAATGTGGACCTTGGCCTTCTGGATGATATCGCCCACGTAGAGAGAGCTGGTGTACATGGGGTCAAATTCCGCCTTTTGGCCGTCAAACATCCTGTCGCAGCCCAACAGGCGAAGATAGTTCACAAGCTCCTTCTTGTCCAGGGAGGTCTCCACGTCAAACATGGGGACGGTGAGCTCCACCAGTCTACTCTCGGCCTTGCTGAGCTTTTCGGCCAGGTTGGTATCGTCTCCCAGGACGAACACCATAGACATGCCGCCCTGGAGCGGTACCCGGACAAGCTGCGTCTTCTCGTCGCTGTAATAGTTCAGCCTGGATGTCTTACCCATAAAGGGCTTCTGCACAGTTTCCCCGGAGACGGTAGTAAACGCGCGCTCCTCCAACTTGCGGAAGCTGCTCTCCCAGCCGGATTTCAGGTACAGGGCGTTTACCAAAACCGCAGATACCTCAGAGGCGTCGTCCAGGATGGAGGGGATCAGGCCGTTGGTCTGTTCCTTGACCCAGGCGTTCACGGCGTCGGCCAGTTCCGCTGCCTTGGCGGAGCAGGCCTCAGCCCGGCAGGTTTTGGCGATATCATCCAGGAAGCTCTGACGGAATTCCCCGGGCAGCTCCTGATTGGACCACACGGAGTTGACGACCCGATAGGCCGACTGTCTTTCCTTATTGGCAGCGGAACTGCTGAAACCCGGAAATTCGGATTGATAGGCGGCGTTTTCTTTCTCCATCTCCGCAAAAAAAGCTTCAAAGTTGTCCGCTCCCGCCAGGACGGTGCTGTACCAGGCCCGGAGCTCCTCCAGGTTCCGGAAGCCTAGAGCCGCCAGAAGCTGGGCCTGGGTCTCCCCCTCCGCGCCCAGGGCCGCCATGGTCAGGGCCGCCTTGAAGGACAGGGGAGAGACGGTGAAGTTCTCGTCCGCCTTGCCGGTCTGCTTCAGGTATTCCACCAGCTGACTGTCAAAGGCTGTGAAGCCCAGCGGTTTTGCGTTGGTGACGGCGGAGAGCACTTCGGCGGAGGCGGGTTCGTTATTCCTCACCTGCGGCTGATTTCCGGCGGTAGTCCCGGTGGGTTCGGCGCCGGCGCAGCCGGTGAAGCAGGACAGCAGCAGAAGGGCTGCCAGGAACAGAGATAGGGTAGTTTTCAGTTTCATCTGTTTTCATCCTTTCGCTTTGCGTTTCAAAGTAATTCTGCCGGAGTCAGTTTTATAGACGACAAAGCGAAAGAAAAGTTCCCCATAATAATTCGCGGCTTTGGCCGGAAGATTGCCCGCGCTACAGTTCCGAAAGCCAGGCCTCCGCTTCGGCACGGGAGCGGAAGGTCACAACCTGCTTGTCCGGGAATTGCTCCAGCAGGGCAAGCAGCTTCGGACGGGCCTCGCTTTGAAAAGATCGTACCAGCTCCACCAGCTCCGGGTCCAGCGCCTGCTCCGTCCAGGGCATGTCCGGCCGGTCCTCGCCCACCCGCTCCGTGATGCCCTGCATGCAGGTATCCTCGCTGTAATCCAGAAAAATCACCGTATCGCAGGCCCGAATGCGAGGCTCGTAGGTCCGGCTGTAATTGCCGTCCAGAATCCAGGCGTCGCCGCGCACAATCTCCGCCAGCCGCCGGTCAAATTCCGCCCGGCTGATATGGGTCCGGTCCGGCTTCCACCAAATGTTGTCCAGGTGGATCAGAGGCAGGCCGGTTTTCTCCTGCAGGCGCCGAGCGAAGACGCTCTTTCCCGCGCCGGAACAGCCCAAAACCAGGATTCTGCTCCCGATTCCCCTTTGCTGCTCCTGCAGAGCCCGCCATTCCGCCGCGGTGAGACAGTTGACGTGATTCGTCCGGGTCTCTCCCAGCTGGGGGACGGGGAAGTCCGGGATGGACTTCCGATACCGGAAGCCCAGCTTTTCCTGGACCCGCCGGGATTTGTCGTTGCCGTCGAAGTAGCAGCACCAGACCCGGGCCAGGCCCAGATCCTCAAAGGCGTGACGGAGCAGCGCCCGGGCCGCCTCCGGCATAATGCCCCGGCCCCACCAGGGCACCCCCAGCCAGTAGCCCAGCTCCGCTTCGTCGCTTTCCGGGGCTGCGGCGGTTTTGAAATTCAATCCAACCGCGCCGATGGGCTGGCCGCTCTGCTTCCAGACGATGGCGTAGGTCTCCGGCACCGCCAGAATCTCCCGGATCACCCGGCGGGATTCCTCCACGTCTGCATGGACGGGCCAGCCCGCGGCCGGCCCCACCCGGGGGTCCTGGGCATAGCGGAAGCATTCTTCCGCGTCCGACTCCACCCAGGGGCGAAGAATGAGCCTGTCGGTCTCCAAAATCGCGGACTCCGTCTCCAATTCTCCGAAGGTCTCCAGCAGATCGTAGATCCCGTCCTCCGAGAGAACGCCCCGGGGCAGGTCCTTGGGCAAAAGCCCCGCCTCGTCGGCCTCAAAGTCCCGCATCCAATCTCCGCCGGTATAGTAGGCCTCCAGCGCCCGGGTCAGTTCCCGCAGCCGGGCCAGGGTCTCCGGGGATCGGTCGCCGCCCTGCAGCAGGACCTCGGCCTCCCGCATCATTGCTTCATACTGCTCGATCCGGCTGATCTGTTCGTCATTCGTCATGCCGATTTTGCCTCCGTTCCTGCTTAAGTTGCTTTTCATTATACCCGATTTTCCGCCGGTTCTCAACTCTTTTCTGCGTGATTCAGGATTGAAGCGGCGGGGAAGCTGTGGTATAATCCGAACAGAATACAGTTTCGGAAGGAGGCTCCTTGCATGTCGATTCTCTCCCAGCTCAACAGTTCCTTTCTCTACATCGTGTGCGGCGGGATCATCCTGTTCATCGCTCTGGTCAGCCTGTTTTTCCTGATCCGCGCCTATCGGGCCGGAAAGGCCATGGGCATCGACACCACCAAGATGAAGCGGGTCATCACCGCCAGCGCGACCTTCACCCTGCTGCCCAGCATCGGGATTCTGCTGGGCGTCATCGCCCTGTCCGGCAGTCTGGGCATCCCCTGGCCCTGGCTGCGGCTATCCGTCATCGGCGCTCTGCACTATGAGACCCAGGTAGCCACCGCCGCCGCGGAGCAGGCGGGGCTGGGGGGCCTTTCCGCCTCCACCATGACGGCAGGCGGCTTTGTGACCATCTGCCTGCTCATGAGCCTTTGCATCATGTGGGGCATGGTGCTTTCCACTCTGTTCAACAAGCGCTATCTCCGGCGGATCGGCTCCGGCAGGGTGCAGGCCTCCGGCGGCCCCGGCTTCGGAGACCGGACCATGACCGCCATGTTCATCGGCCTCATCAGCGCCTATCTGGGCAGTTATATCGGGGGCCTGGTCTCCGGCGAGGGGCTTTTGCGCTTCCGGGGGGACTGGCTTCCCCTGGCGGTGGCCCTGGCCGCCAGCCTGGCAATGGCTTTCTTCGTATGGCTGTCCGAGAAGAAAAAACTGGCCTGGGTGGAAAGCTTCTCCATCGCGGGCAGCATGCTCCTGGCCATGGCCTCCGCCGTGCTGCTGGGCGGCATCCGATGAAAGGAGGGACGCACGATGAGCAACGAGGAAAAGCAGGCCCTTTTTGAAAGCTACAACAAGCGCACCCATCTGCTGGGCCGGGTTGCCAGCGTCATCACCCTGGTGCTGCTGGTGGGCGTGCCCTTCGTCATCGGCGGCTATCTGGGCACAGCCCCGGATCTTGCCGCCGTAGGCAGCGGCTTTTTGGCCATCGGCCTGATCTGGCTGGTGAGCAGCGTCGCGGAATGGCTGGTCTACACCCCCATGCTGGGAGCCGGCGGCGGCTATCTGGCCTTTATCACCGGAAACCTGATTAACATGAAGATTCCCTGCGCCATCAACGCCCGGGACATTGTGGGCGTCAAGGCCGGAACCCCGGAAAACGAGATTATCTCCACCCTGTCCATCGCCACCTCCTCTCTGGTGACAATCCTGGTGCTGGCCCTGGGGGTTCTGCTGCTGATCCCCCTGCAGCCGGTGCTTCAGGCCCCGGCTCTGGCGCCCGCCTTTGACAACGTGGTCCCCGCTCTTTTCGGGGCCATGGCCTATAAATATTTCCGGCGGAATCTGGACATTGCGGTCCTGCCCCTGGCGGTGATGAGCCTGCTGTTCATTTTCGTTCCCAAGTTGATTTCCTCCACCAGCTTTATGATCCTGCCCAGCGGCGCTCTGGCGATCCTGCTGGCCTGGCTGAAATACAAGAAGGCAGGGGGCGCGGCCAAATGATCCTCTATGTTCTGCTGGGATTTCTGGCCCTGCTGGCGCTTCTGCTGGGGATTGCCCTGGTTCGAACCCTGGCCATGGGACACAAGGTCTCCGCCTACCGTCCGGCTCCCGACCCAGACCGGGCGGACCGATACGCCCGCCTGCTGGCCCGGATGGTGCAGTATGAGACGGTGTCCGATCCCGAGGCGGAGCAGCGGGAGAAGTTTTTGGGCTTCCACCGACTGCTGGAGGAGCTTTTTCCCCGGGTTCACCAAAGTCTGGAAAAGACGGAGCTGGACGGAAATCTGCTCTACCGCTGGAAGGGCAAGGCAAGCGACAGGCCCATCGTCCTGATGAGCCATCAGGACGTGGTCCCCGCGGAGGGAAACTGGCTGCACCCGCCCTTCTCCGGGGACCTGGTTGACGGCAAGGTCTGGGGCCGGGGGGCCTCGGACACCAAATGCTCCGTCATGGCCTTCTTTCAGGCGGTGGAGGAGCTGCTGGAAGCCGGGTATGTTCCGCCCCAGGACGTCTACCTCTCCAGCTCCCGCACGGAGGAATTCGCCGGGCCGGGCTGCCGGATGCTGGTGGAAGAGCTGAAACGCAGAGGCGTAAAGCCCTGGCTGGTCTGTGACGAGGGCGGCGGCATCATCACCGACCCCATCGGCGGCGTGCCCGGAAACTTCGCCATGATGGGCGTGTTTGAAAAGGGCAAGGCCGACGTGAAATTCACCGCCCGCTCCGGCGGAGGTCACGCCAGCGCCCCGCCCGCCGATTCGCCCATTCCCCGGCTGGCCGCCTTTGTAAATCGGGTCGAAAAAAGGTCCCCCTTCCGGAAGAAGTTTGAACCGGAGGTTGCCGCCATGTTCGCCCGGCTGGCCCCCTACGCGGGCTTTGGGCTGCGGCTGGCCTTTGGAAACATCTGGCTCTTCGGCCCCCTGCTGAAGCTGGTAATGCCCAAGCTCTCTCCCCAGGCCGGAGCCCTGCTGAAAACCACTATTGCCTTCACCATGCAGACCGGCTCCGACGCCTGCAACGTCCTGCCCCAGGAGGCGGCGGTCTGGGCCGATCTGCGCTTCATCCCCCATCAGGGCATGGAGGAAAGCCTGAATATCATTCGGAAGCTGGCCGGGAAATACGGTCTGGAGACCCAGGTGCTGGCAGCCAGCGACTACACCGCCGCCACGGACATCCATGGGGAGGCCTGGCAGTACGCGGTTCGTATTTTGGAGCGCAGCTTCCCCGGCCTGCCCGCCTGCCCCTATGTGATGACCGGGGCCACAGACGCCCGGTACTACCAGGAAATCTGTGACAACGTGATCCGTTTCGCCCCGGTGATCTATGGGCCGGAGCAGATGCAGGGTATGCACGGGGTCAATGAAAACATCGCCGTCGACTGTCTCCCCGGCGCGGTGGATTTCTACAAGAATCTGATTCAAGGGTAAAAACCTGTGGAGTGCCCGTCGGGCACTCCACAGGTTTTTTGCGCCGCTCCTTACTCGGGACGGCCTTTTTCGCAGTAAATCCGGATGGCCTCCGCAGCGTATTCGGCGGTGCCGTCGCCTGCGGCTTTGTTGATGTTCTCGGTGAACTCCCCGCCGCAGCCGTAGCCCCGGCCGAGACCGGCCAGAATGGTGTCGGTGCAGCGGTAGTAATGCCGGGTGATGTAGTCCTGAAGCTTCCGGACCAGGGCCTGCGCTTCCCCGCCTGCGGGGGGCAGCTGCTTCACCGCGGCAAACTCCGTGAAAATCTCCATCAGCCCCGCGGCGATGGTCTGACTCCGGGCGTCGGTTCTGCCCTCGCTCTTTTGTTCATACTCCCGCCAGGCCTCGGTGCCGCCCCATTCGGCCTTGGCCCGGGCAGCGTATTCCTCCTGCTTGGTTTTGTCAAATGCGGTAAATTCCATATTATTTCCTCCTGTTGCTTGCAGTTTTTTTGTGAGCGCGATGAGGCTCTCCAGCCGTTCCTTTTTCAGCTCCAGCAGGGCGAGCTGCTGATCCAGGGCCTTTTTCCGGTCAAAGTTCGGCCGGTCCAGAATCTCCCTGATCTGCTTCAGGGGAAATTCCAGCTCCCGGAACAGCAGGATCTGCTGGAGCCGCTCCAGGGCTTCCTCGTCATAGAGCCGGTATTTTGCCTCCGTTACCCGGGCCGGAGGCAGCAGCCCGATCTCGTCGTAGTATTGCAGGGTGCGGATGGAAACCCCTGTCAGCCTGCTGACCTGGTGTACCGTCATCATAAAAGATGCCCTCCTTTCTCACAGGGACAGTATACACTATCACGCAACGTGAGAGTCAAGTGTTTTTTTGAAAATGTTGCGCGTAGGTTTTTTCTGTGGTAAAATAGGCGGGAAATGAACTGCGAAAAGGAGGAAGAACATGAACTGTCACAATGAAACGGGTGAGCTTCAACTCTATGTTCCAAAGCCGGAGGACGGCTGGTTCTACATCAAGCTGCTGTCTGACCCTGCTACCATGTCCTACAACGCCCCCTGGTTCCCGCCGGATGGGTGTATTCCCTTTACGGAGGCGGACTGGGCGGACTGGTATCCGGATTGGATCGGGCGGGAGCCGGAGCGGTTCTACGCCTATTTGCAGCGGAAATCCGACGGAGCCTTCGTAGGCGGGGTGAACTTCCAACACAATCCGGAACAGGACTGGTGGGACATGGGCATTCTGCTCTATGCCCCGGAGCGGGGCAATGGTTACGGCAGACAGGGGCTTCAGCTGCTGCTGGATCGGGCCTTCCGGGTGAATGGGATTTCCAGACTGCACAATGATTTCGAGACCACCCGGGACGCCGCTTATCACATTCACAAGGCTGTTGGCTTCCGGGACGCCGGGATGGAGAACGGAATCGTTCATCTGCTGCTGACAAAGGAAGCGTATCTGGCCGATCCGCACAATCGGCGCGGAGAGGAAGAATAAACCATGCTGAATCAAAAAGGATTTGACCTCTGGGCAGACGGGTACGACAAGAGCGTAGGTCTGTCCGACGAGGAAAACAGCTACCCCTTCGCGGGCTACAAGCGGCTGCTGGGGCGAATCTACGAGATCGTCCGGCAAAAGGGAACTCCCACCGTCCTGGACCTGGGCTTCGGCACCGGCGTTCTCACCGCCAGGCTCTACGAAGCGGGCTGCCGGGTGTACGGCCAGGACTTCTCCCAACGGATGATCGAGCTGGCCCGGGAGAAGATGCCGAAGGCCACCCTGGTGCAGGGGGACTTCTCCCGGGGGCTTGCCCCGGCGCTGGCGGAAAGACGATATGACTGCATCATCGCCACCTACGCCCTGCACCACCTGCGGCCGGAGGAAAAGCCCCCCATCCTCCGCCTGCTTCTGGATCGGCTAGACCCCGGCGGAGAGCTTCTGATCGGCGACGTGGCCTTTGTGGACCAAGCGGCCCAGGAGGCCTGCCGCCGGGCCGCGGGGGACGAATGGGACGACGAGGAGTTCTATTTCGTATTTGAGGAAATGAAAGCCGAATTTCCCGCCGTGGAGTTTGAGCAAATTTCCGACTGTGCCGGGCTGCTGCGCATGAAAGCCCAATAAAAGACCGGGGCCGGTACCGTGTGATTCCACACAGTACCGGCCCCGGTTTATAAGCTCAAAACTCTACGGTCCGGGGCGCCTCGGTGAAGGAGGAGAAGGTGGCGACGCCGTGCTTGAAGTACAGCACTTCGGTGTTGCCGTCGTTTTCGTCGTACATTCTGCGGAGCATGGGGTAGGCGTCCAGCATGTGCTTCTTGGCTTCTACCCGCTCGTCGGCTTCCAGCTCTCCCGCTACCCGGAGCCATTTGCCGTCCATGAAGGCGCAGATCTCGGCCTTGGGGTTGACGTGGAGCTGCTTGGAGACGGGCTTCGCCTTGCCGGTCTGGATGTAGAGCTTTCCCTCAAAGAGGTCCACGGTGCCGAAAGGGCGGACCCGGGGCTGATCGCCCTCCACCGTTGCCAGGTAGTAGGTTTGCGCGTTTTTGAGAAATTCGTAGATTTCGTTCATGGGATCGTCTCCTTTTCCGTATTATTTTGAAAATGATTGCGCTTCATTTTTTGGTGCCGTCCGCTGGACGCCGTAGATCCCCGCCAGGATCAGCAGGATGCAGACCAGAGACAGCCAGGAGAAGGGCTCCCGGAGAATGACCACCCCGGCAAAGAATGACACCGCCGTGGTCAGATTGGAGAACACCGTCTCCCGGGCCACCGGCAGCCGGGTAAGGGCATAGCCGGAGAGGAAGAAGCTCACCACGGAGCAGAGCAGAGACAAAAACAGCACCGACAGCAGATAGGGGGTCTCCCCCAGGGGGCGGAAATACTCTGCCAGGCTTCCCCTGCACTGAATCAGGGCCAGGGCCGTGAACACCAGGGCCCCCACGGCCATCATGGCGTAGGTGCGGGTAAAGGGGGAGGTCCGGGCGGAGATTCGCCGGGACAGCAGGGTATAGGCCGCGGCCGCGGCCACCGCCACCAGCAGAGCCGCCACGCCGATTCCATCCAGAGCCCCGGAGCTGCCGCTCATGAGGCCGATGCCGATGACGCCTCCCACGGAGAGCAGGCTGAACACCAACTGCCCCGCCGTGGGCCGCTCTTTCAGAAGGGGCCAGGCCGCCAGGGTGGAGGCCACCGGAATCATGGCGATCATCACGCCGGAAAAGCTGGTGGTGGAGTGGAGAATGCCGTACTGCTCCCCAAAGAAATAGATCACCGGCTGGGCCATGCCCAGGGCCAGCAGGGGCAAAAAAACCCCCTTGGCCTCCCGGAGGCGGCCTACCTGCCGGGGAAAGCAGTGCATCACCAGGAAGGAAATCAAAAATCTGTGGCTCAGCAGCACGAAGACGTGGGCAGAATCCAGCCCCTTCCGGGAGGCGAGAAAGCTCAGCCCCCAAAAGGAATGGCAGAAAACTGCCGCCAGCGTGGCCCGAAGGGCTGTACGGTCTTTGTTTTTCATAATGTCCCCTGATTTCAAATCCGTTGAATATGCTGTATCATAACACATCCCGCAAAAATCTGCAAGGGCAGAACCGGAGAAATGTAAAAAATCATTGCAGGAACCGGCGTAATATTGTATAATTAGGTGTAATATGCTTTTTCTTTTTGAATAACCCGAACTGCTTCGGAGGCTCTCATGACAGACAACCACCCCTTCCGGATCCCATCCGATCTGCAGGCGAATCAGGCGGATTCGCACGCCCAATTTCGCCGTCCCGCGCCCGAAGAGGCGCCCCAAAATCCGCCCGCGGATTCAGCTGAAGACTGCTCTGCAGCCGGTATCTCTGTCTCGCCGCTGTCGGTAGTCCCGGCCCCTCTCGGCCCAAAGGAATATATGCCGCCGACTCCGGCGAAGGATTTGCCGCGGCCGACTCCCCGCGTGCCTCTGCCGGAACCCGAATTGAGGCAGGCGGAAAAAAGGCCCTCTCAAAACAGGCGTAAGGCAATTATTTTTACCGCGCTGGCAGCGGTGCTGGTTCTCGGCACGCTTCTCGCCGACCGCTATATTATGCCCGTACTCCATTACCGGGAGGCCATGTCTCAGATGGGCGAGGGACACTACGATCGGGCCCTCTCGCTCTTTTCCACGATGGAGGATTACCGCGACAGCAAGACCCGCATCGCTCAGTGCAGGGACGAGAAAGCCCGGTCACTGATGTGCGAGGGGAACTATCAGGACGCGCTGGATTATCTGGAGGCCGAAGTCAGCGACAGTCCGATGATTGCCGACTGCATTTACGCTTTGGGCGTGATTGCCTACAATAACAACGACCCGAAAACCGGGCTGGAGTACACGCAGCAGCTTCGCAGCCGCTTCCCGGACTACGACAAGACGGAAGAGCTGGAGCAGTATTGCAATTATACGCTGGGCGCTCTGCGCGCTGCAAGAGCTGACGGACTGGATGACCCATTCACCCAAATCACCTATTATGACGATGCGCGGAACTACTTCGCCAATGCCGGAAGTTATGCGGACGCCCAGGCGCAATGCAGAGAATGCACCTATCGCCTGGCTGTGGCCTACGAAGCAAATGAAGAATACAGTCTCGCCGTATTCTGGTTCGCCGAGCTGGAAAATCATCGGGATTCCGCCCGAAGGCAGCTGGACTGCATGTATCTTTTTTCCGTTCAGAAGTTCCCGGAAATGAATGATACCATCAAAAGCTATCTGGATATTCTGGTGGAGGCGCAATATCCGGGCGCCAAGGAACTACAGGATGAGCTTGACCGCTTGCACTCGGACAGCAGCTTTGAATTGGTCTACGGGGAGGCCGGAGAACCGCTTCCCGACGTGGTTACAGATCTTTCCCAGGTTTATATCCGTTATGATGTTCCGCCCCTTCCCGCGGAATGGGCGCCCGCCGTGTGCTATTCGCTTGTTCTGCCCACAGGAGAACGCTATGGCGTCTCCACGAACTATAAAGGCGGCGCCCCCGGGACGGAACGACTGATTGATCTCTTCTTCCTGCTCACGGAAGGCGCCTCCAGCGGCACGATGACTTTGGAAATCTCCTTTTCCGGCGAAATCAACGCGATCCCGCTGACCAGCCTGAGCTTCCAATACCACGCTGCCCGGGACATTGCCTTACCCGAGCAGCTTGAAAACCGTGGAGAATAACGCCATGACGCTGGATTTCGCGCCCCTGGAAGGGATCACTGGCCGGGATTTTCGGGAGGTCCATGCCGCCTGCTTCCCCGGGGTGGACCGCTATTGGATTCCCTTCCTCTCTCCCACCTCGGTTCATCAGCTTACCCCCCGCCAGCTCCGAGAGCTGGATCCTGGCCCACTGGGCTGCGACCGGCTTGTGCCCCAGCTTTTGACCCGGGAGCCCGCCGACTTTCTCTGGGCTGCCCAGGCCATCGGAGAATTGGGCTACCGGGAGGTCAACCTGAACCTGGGCTGTCCCTCCGGCACGGTCGTCAGCAAGGGCAAGGGCTCCGGCCTGCTCCGGGACCCGGACGCTCTGGAGCGCTTCCTGGAGGCGATCTTCGCCGCCGCCCCCCTGCCGGTCTCCGTCAAGACCCGAATCGGCCTGGAGGACCCGGCGGAATGGGAGGCTCTGCTGCCCGTTCTGGCCCGCTATCCCATCCGGGAGCTCACTGTTCATCCACGGACCCGCCGGGAGCTCTACAAGGGGGAGGTCCACTTGGAGGCCTTCCGGCTGGCAGCGAAGCTTTTGCCCTTCCCCCTGCGGTATAACGGGAACCTTTTTACCCCCGCGGACGTCCAAAGGGCAGAAACGGCTTATCCCGATCTGGCCGGGGTGATGATCGGCCGGGGTCTGCTGGCTGATCCTGCCCTGATTGCCCGCTGCCGGGGAAGCGCCCGGGACCGGGCCGCGCTTGTGGCCTTCCACGAGGAGCTGGCCGCCCGGTATCTGGCCTCCATGCACCCGGACGGGGCCGTACTGCCCAAGTTTAAGGAGCTGTGGCTCTATCTTTCCCTGCTGCTGCCCGACGAGCGGGCCTGGAAGCGTCTGCGCAAATGCAGCCGCTGGGCGGACTTCCATCCCCTGGCTCTGGACCTGCTGCAAAACGCGGTCCTGCTGGAGGAGGCGGACTTTGAAAGAATCTCCCAGCAGTCTGCCAACCTTGAGGCATCGGGACAACCGTTCGTTTCCGGGGATTGACGCCCGCTTTTTGCAGCTTGTGTAGAAATGGAGCCCTCAATTTTGCAGTTTTTGTTATGGTGCTCCGGCTCCACCGATGATATAATCTCTCCCATAGACGGGATAGACGCGTACTGCGTTGCGTGATTAGGAAAAACGTCTATTTTGCAGATCGTTTCCATTTTTTAAGGAGGAAAGAAGAAAATGTTCAATGAAAATCAAGATCCCGTTCTGGAACCCGTTCCGGAACCCGCTTCGGACGTTCGCCCGAAGCCCATGACGGACGCCTTTGGCCATACCGCGCCGGACCGGCCCCGGGCGTCTATGCCGGATGCCCCTGCCTATCCGCAGGTAAGCGCCTATGAGGATTCCGACGGTCCCTTTGTCCTCAATGGCAAGACTCCCCGGGAGCACCGGAGCAAAAAAGGTCTGGCCATCGCGCTGGGCTGCCTGCTCCTGGCCCTGCTGGCCGCAGGCGGTTGGTGGTTCCTGAAAAACCTCCCTCGCAAGGATCCCCTTGCCAGCCTGAAGCAGGCGGCAGAAAACACCATGCGGTCCTACATGGACTACACCAAGGACCTGCCCAATCTCCACAAGTACCAGGAAAACATCCTGGCTGCTCTGCAGGCTGACGGCCTCCATTTGGATCTGACCGTCTCCGGGAACTCGGGGGAATACTCCCTGCAGCTGTCCATGGATCGGAACGGAAAAACCAATCAATCCCGACTGAACGCAGTCCTGGAAAATGACGGACAGAGGATCCCCGTTGATCTCTATCTGGATCCGGATCAGATCCAGTTTGCCTCCTCCTATGTGCTGACCGAAGGCGAGACCCTCGCTCTGCCGGTGAAGGACTTCGGCAAAAAGTTCAACGAATCCCCTCTGGGCAAGCTTGCCGGAACCACGGCCAAGCTGCCCGACGATTTCTCCCTCTCCTTCCTGACGGACGGCACTTCTGACCGGGCCATGAAGGACGCCTTCGGCAGCGACTGGTCCGACTTTATGGATTCCGTCTCCTACCGGAAGGCCACCGCCGAGGATGGGGAAGACTCCTTCACCGCCGAAGGCGAAACCTACGTGCTGGTCTGGGACCAGGCCCTGCTGGACAAGATGGCTTCCAAGGCCAAGACCATTCAAAATTCCATGCGGACGAACCCGGAGATCGACAAGATCCTGCCCTGCGCGAGGGTTATCCTCCTCCAGGGCCTCGGCCAGAGTTCCCGCTCGATTCGTTTCCGCGTGGCGGACGAAATGCTGATCGGCGCCTACCTTGAAAGCCAGACCAAGAGCAGCAAAGGCGTGTCGGCCCTGCAGGTCGAGTTGCTGGGAACCGACAATCCCTGCTCCCGAGTAGGAATCTCCAACTATCAGCAGGATGCGGCCACCGGGAAAATGGTGCTGAAATCCTGCGGCGAGTCCACTTACACCGTGGCAGACGGCAAACTCATCGTCAAGACGGTGGACACCACGCCCGGCGCCAACAACCAGGAATCCAATTTGGAAGCGGTCTACACTGATGCGGACGGCCGCTTGACCCTCCGCTTTGATGGTGACGCTAAGAGCCCGTCCATCGGCTCCGACATCCCCGGCTCAGAAATCTTGAACTCCATTTTTCAGGGCTTTGACCTCCGCTTCCGTCCCGACGGAGACGCGGCGCGGGTGGAGTTCGATCTCAACATGGGCGCTATGACCTCCCTTGATCCCACGCTCCCCTTCCGGGGAACCGCAAAGATCACCGTAGCGATCAGCCCCAAGAACGACGCAGTGGAGCCTCTGTCCCAGCGGCCCACCCAGATCCTGGAGTTGAGCGTCGCGAACCTGCGCACGCTCATCACGCGTATCTATCGACAGATCGGCATCGGCAGCATTCCCGGCAGCTACAATTAATGCCAAAGTAAGAATCACAGCAAGAAGCCGTGGGGACTGTTTTCAAGCTCCCACGGCTTTTTGAGAAATTCTTGACTTTCCCGGCAAGGCATGCTATAATTCCAAGGTAAAACTTAAAAACAACGGAGGCTATCCCATGATTCAGATCAAGACCCTTGAGACCCGCAACCTCTGCGAGAGCGCCAAGAACGGCGGCTGCGGCGAGTGCCAGACCTCTTGCCAGTCCGCTTGCAAGACCAGCTGCGGCATCGCCAACCAGAACTGCGAGAACAAGTAAGGACATCCGTCCCAGGTAAAACGCTGCCGGAATGGCGGCGTTTTTCCGCAATTGGAGAAAAATATGATACATCAATACAAGCTGAACGGCTATAATATCGTGCTGGACGTCTGCTCCGGCTCCATTCACCTGGTGGACGAAATCGCCTACGACATGATCGCGGGCTATGAAAACACCGCCCGGGAGGCTCTGATTGCAGTCCTGGCGGCCAAATACGCCGACAAAACAAACCAGGACGAGCTGAATCAGGCCTACGACCAACTCACCGCTCTGAAAAACGCAGGCAAGCTCTTCACCCCGGACAACTATCAGCCCATGGCGGGCCGGCTCAAGGCCAAGACCTCCGGGGTTATCAAGGCTCTCTGCCTCCACGTGGCCCACACCTGCAACCTCAACTGCTCCTACTGCTTTGCCAGCCAGGGCAAGTACCATGGGGACCGGGCTGTCATGTCCTTTGAAGTGGGCAAACGGGCGCTGGACTTCCTGGTGGAGCACTCCGGCACCCGGAAAAACCTGGAGGTGGACTTCTTCGGCGGCGAGCCGCTGATGAACTTCCAGGTGGTGAAGGATCTGGTGGCCTACGCCCGCTCCATGGAGAAGGAGAAAGGCAAGCACTTCCGCTTCACCCTTACTACCAACGGCGTGCTGGTGGACGAAGATGTGATCGACTTTGCCAACCGGGAATGCCACAACGTGGTCCTGTCTCTGGACGGCCGAAAGGAAATCCACGACCGGTTCCGGGTGGACTTCGCCGGAAACGGAAGCTGGGAGCGGATCGTACCCAAGTTCCAGCGCTTCGTGGAGGCCCGGGGCGGCAAGGGCTACTACATGCGGGGCACCTTTACCCACGCCAATCCGGATTTTTTGAAGGACGTTCAGACCATGCTGGATCTGGGCTTCACCGAGCTCAGCATGGAGCCGGTGGTCTGCGCCCCTGACGATCCCTCCGCTCTGACGGAGGCGGATAAGCCCATCGTCATGCAGCAGTATGAGGACCTGGCCAAGCTGATGCTGGAGCGGGACAAGGAGGGGAAACCCTTCACCTTCTACCACTACATGATCGACCTCACCGGCGGCCCCTGCATCTACAAGCGCATCTCCGGCTGCGGCTCCGGCACGGAGTACATGGCCGTCACCCCCTGGGGCGACCTCTACCCCTGCCACCAGTTCGTGGGGGAAGAAAAGTTCCGCCTGGGCGACATTTGGACCGGCGTTACCAACCATGAAATTCAGGACCAGTTCGCCGCCTGCAACGTCTACGCCCGTCCCGAGTGCCGGGACTGCTGGGCCCGCCTCTACTGCTCCGGCGGCTGCGCCGCCAACGCCTACCACGCCACCGGGAAGATCACCGGCACCTATGCCTACGGCTGCGACCTGTTCCGCAAGCGCATGGAATGCGCGTTAATGCTGGCAGCGGCAAGACAAATAACAAGTAAGAAGTAAAAAGTGACAAGTACTTCACCTCTTACTTCTTACTTCTTACCTCTTACTTCTTACCTCTTCCTTCTAACCCATGGACACACCGATCTGCCATTTCGTAAAAGGCTATATTTCCTCCGCTCCGGTCCGGCTCCACATGCCGGGCCACAAGGGGCGGGGGCCTTTGGGTTGTGAAGAATGGGACATCACGGAAATTCCCGGCGCGGATTCTCTCTACGAGGCCGCCGGAATCATCGCTGAGAGTGAAGCCAACGCCTCCCGGCTCTTCGGCTGTCCCACCTTCTATTCCACGGAAGGTTCCTCCCACTGCATCCGGGCGATGCTTTTATTGGCGTGCAAAGCACGCCAAGGGATCAAGAATCCGGAATGTAGGGACGAGCATCGCTCGTCCGCGGACAAGCAGTGCTTGTCCCTACAGAAAGAAACAGGCAGCTTCCGCGTTCTGGCGGCCCGGAACGTGCATAGGGCGTTTTTATCGGCGGCGGCCCTGCTGGACCTGGACGTGGCCTGGCTGCCCCCTTCCGACGGCTCCTATCTCTCCGCCCAACCCAGCCTAGAGGAGTTGGACGCCGCCCTCACAGAGAGCGGCGCGGAAGCGGTCTATCTCACCTGCCCGGACTATCTGGGCTTCCTTCCGGACCTGGGGCCGCTGGCGGAGGTCTGCCACGCCCACGGGGCCCTGCTGCTGGTGGACAACGCCCACGGGGCCTATCTGCACTTCCTGCATCCGGCCCGGCACCCCATGGACCTGGGGGCTGATCTCTGCAGTGACTCCGCCCACAAAACCCTGCCGGTGCTGACAGGGGGCGCTTATTTGCACGCTGCGGCGCATCTGTTTTTAGAGACGGGGCGAAAACCCCGTCCCCTGCGGACAGAGGACGTGCGGGATGCCCTGGCGCTGTTCGGCTCCACCTCGCCGTCCTATTTGATCTTGCAGTCCCTGGACCTTGCCAATCCATATTTGGAGCGGCTGCCGGAAGCTCTGGCCGCCTTCCTGCCAAAAGTGGAGGCCCTGAAAGGACGGCTTCGTACAGCAGGCTGGGATGTTGTGGGCGACGAGCCCATGAAGCTGACGATTTGCTGTCATTCTGCGCGCAGGGAAGAATCCGTACTCCTTGCGGCCCAAAAGGACGATGGAGCAGATCCTTCGACTCCGCTTCGCTCCGCTCAGGATGACGGGCCAGGGAGCGGGCTTGCACTGGCTGCCGCTCTGGAACAGGCCGGTATCTGCTGCGAATTCGCAGACCCGGATTATATCGTGTTTATGCTCTCTCCCGGCAACGCCGACGAGGACTTGGCCCGGCTGGAAACGGCGCTGAAAAATGCCTTCCCCTTGGGGGAGAAGACTTTGGACCCGGGCGGGCGGCCGATGACCGCCCCTGTCTTGCCGGAGGCAGTCTGCTCCATCCGGGAGGCCATGCTGGCCCCGGCGGCGGCGATTCCGGCGGCAAAAAGCCTGGGCCGGATTCTGGCCCGGCCCGGGGTGAGCTGTCCCCCCGCCGTTCCCATCCTGATGCCGGGAGAACGGATCGACGAGGCCGCGATTGCCGCCTTTGAACGATACGGAATTCAAACTGTTTCTGTGCTTTGAACCCGAACGCGGAAAAGCGTCTGCCGCTTTTCCGCGTTCGGGTGATTTTTGTGTGTATCTCTTATTTGCCTATTGACATAGTAGGTAAGTATGTGATATGATACGCCCAGACAGAACAAAGGAGGCATTCCATGACCATTTATGCTGACAACGCGGCAACCACCCGGATGAGCCAGACAGCCATCCAGGCCATGCTGCCCTATATGGACAAGATTTACGGCAACCCCTCCAGCCTGCACTCCGTAGGCCAGGCTGCCATGGAGGCCCTGACCGACGCCCGGACCCGGGTGGCGAAGGTCCTCGGCGCGGCCAACGCCCGGGAGATCACCTTCACCTCCGGCGGCTCCGAGGCCGACAACCAGGCCATCCGCTCCGCGGCCATCCTGGGCAAGCGGAAGGGGAAGACCCACATCGTCTCCACCGCCTTTGAGCACCACGCCGTGCTTCACACCCTGAAGAAGCTGGAAAAAGAGGGCTTCACCGTCACCTATCTGGACGTCCACGAGAACGGCCTGGTGACCCCGGAGCAGGTAGAGGCGGCCATCACCCCTGAGACCTGCCTGGTGACCATCATGTACGCCAACAACGAGATCGGCACCATCCAGCCCATCCGGGAAATCGGCGCGGTCTGCCGCAAGGCGGGCGTGCTGTTCCACACCGACGCGGTGCAGGCCGTGGGTCACATCCCCGTCAACGTACAGGAGGACAACATCGACCTGCTGTCTCTGTCCGCCCACAAGTTCCACGGCCCCAAGGGCGTGGGCGTGCTCTACGCCAAGAAGGGCATCATCCTCTCCAATCTGATCGAGGGCGGCGCCCAGGAGCGGGGCAAGCGGGCCGGCACGGAGAACCTGGCCGGCATTATGGGCATGACCGCCGCCCTGGAAGAGGCGGTGGCGGAGCTGCCCCAGGCCATGCCCAGACTGACAGCCCTCCGGGATCGGCTGATTGCCGGTTTGAAAGAGATCCCCCACGGGGCGGTGAACGGCGATCTGGCCCACCGACTCCCCGGCAACGTGAGCTTCTGCTTTGAAGGCATTGAGGGCGAGAGCCTCCTGCTGCTTCTGGACGACAAGGGGGTCTGCGCCTCCTCCGGCTCCGCCTGCACCTCCGGCTCTCTGGACCCCAGCCACGTGCTGCTGGCCATTGGCCGTCCCCACGAGGTCGCTCACGGCTCCCTGCGGCTGACGCTGGACGCCAAGGAGACCACCGAGGCGGACGTGGACGCCATCATCGCCGCTGTGAAGGACGTGGTGGAGCAGCTTCGGGCCATGTCCCCAGTGTGGCGGGACCTGATGGCCGGAAAAAGACAATTCGTGATTGGTTGACCGTAGGGCGGCCGCCTGTGCCCTTTATCGGCAAATCCGGTCGGCCATCACAGCTCAATAAAAGAAACCCGGCGGCCAGGGGTCTGGCCGCCCTACGAAGGAGATATTATTATGGCACTCTATTCTGAAAAAGTCATGGACCACTTCCGCAACCCCCGGAACGTGGGCGTTATCGAGGACGCCGACGGCGTGGGCGAAGTGGGCAACGCCAAGTGCGGCGACATCATGAAGATTTACCTGAAGATCAAGGACGACACCATCGACGACGTGAAGTTTGAGACCTTTGGCTGCGGCAGCGCCATTGCCTCCAGCTCCATGGCCACGGAGCTCATCAAGGGCAAGCCCGTCTCCGAGGCTCTGAAGCTCACCAACCAGGCAGTCACCGAGGCGCTGGACGGTCTGCCCGCCCACAAGCTCCACTGCTCCGTCCTGGCCGAGGAGGCAATCAAGGCTGCCATGAAGGACTACTACGACCGTCACGGCATTGCCTACGACGAAAGCCAGTTCCCCGCCGGCCACGACTGCGAGCACTGCTGCGAGTAAGCCATGGCGGCGATGATTTCAAGCCGGGGGCGCTACGCCCTGCGGGTCATGGCGGATCTGGCGGAGCAGGAGCCGGATCAGGTCGTTCCCCTGAAGGAAATCGCAGCCCGGCAGGGCCTGTCTCAAAAGTACCTGGAGGCCATTATGACCACCCTTTCCAAAGGCGGTCTGGTGGACGGGCAGCACGGCAAGGGCGGCGGTTACCGGCTCTGCCGTCGGCCGGAGAACTACTCCCTGGGGGAGATTCTGCGGCTCACCGAGGGCAGTCTGGCCCCCGTGGCCTGCCTGGAGGCAGGCAACAGCCCCTGCGAGCACCCCTGCCCCTCCCTCCCCGTGTGGGAGAAGCTGGAAAAACTGGTGGCAGATTACCTGGACAGCGTCTCCCTGGCGGACCTGCTACCGAAAGACTGAGCCAGCGGAACTTGCAAGCACCGCAGCAATAATGGTTCTAAACGTCCCTCCCGGGCCATAGAATGGTCTGGGAGGGATTTTCATGGATCCGATACGGTACCGCAAGAAAAAATGGGCAGGCCTGGCGGGGCTGATCCTGTTTGTACTCCTTCTTTGGCTGATCTGTTCACCCGCGGCCCGGGCGCGTGTTTGGGCGGGGACAAAGGCGGTTTTGGGCAGCCCCGCTCTGCTCCGGGGCGTGGTCTATTTGGAGACGGGGCTGCGGATGGAACGGGAGACCGCCCCGGAGCCCGCAGAGCGTGTCGCTTCAACCGGAACAGCCAACGCTTTGCCCCGCAGGAACGAGCAGCGCCCGTCCAACCACGGGCAGGCGGGCACCGAAGACGCGGACAGGCAATGCTTGTCCCTGCAGCCGGAGACGGAGCGCTCCGAAAACCCGGAGCCCCCGCAGACAATGCCTGGAATCGAGCCCTTCACGGCGGAGGAGGCGGAGGCGATTCTCTTCCGGGGCAACTGCAGCTATGAGGTGGACAAGGCCGAGCTGCTGCTCCGGCCCCTGGACTGGCCTGACGAGCCGGGCCCCAAGGTGCTGATTATCCACAGCCATTCCTGTGAATCCTACACCCAATGCGAGGGTCACAGCTACATTCCCAGCGCCAACTACCGGACCCTGGATATGGAAAACAACGTGGTTGCCGTGGGGGACGCCCTGGCCCGGGAGCTGGCCGGCCTTGGAGTAGAGCTCATCCACGACCGAACTTACAACGACTACCCGGACTACAACAGCTCCTACGCCGTGGCCCGGGAAAAGATTCAGGATTACTTGGAGCAGTACCCCTCCATCGTCATGGTGCTGGATCTCCACCGGGACGCCCTGGAACAGCCTGTCCGGGAGACCGTAGAGCTGGAGGGTCAGACCGTCGCCCCGTTGATGCTGGTGATCGGCACCGACGAGGGCGGACTGAACCATCCGAATTGGGCGGACAACCTCTCCTGCGGTCTCAAACTCCAAGCCCTGGCAAACCGGGAGAGCCCGGGGCTGTTCAAGCGGATTTCCTTCCGCAAGCAGCGCTTCAACGGCGACCTGACCCGGGGCTCCCTGATCGTAGAGGTGGGCTCCACGGAAAACACCCTGCCGGAAGCGGAGGCGGCGATGCCGTATCTGGCGAAATACGTGGCGGAGCTGCTGGAATGCTCGTAGGGAGAGGGCGACTGAACAGATACGTTAAACGTTGAAAATGAATGTGTTGTTGCAGCCTGAAAACTCCGAAAACTTTCAACTTGTCCCCATGGGGAATCTGTGGTATAATGGGGAAAACGCGATCAGGAGACTGAAATGAAAACAGTTACCATCTACACCGACGGCGCCTGCAGCGGGAATCCCGGGCCGGGAGGCTGGGGCGCGATTTTGGAATATCGAGGCCGGGAAAAGGAGCTCTCCGGGGCTGAGGCCCAGACCACCAACAACCGTATGGAGCTTACCGCGGTCATTTCCGCCCTGGAACAGCTCAAGGAGCCCTGCCGGGTGGAACTGTGGTCCGACTCCAAATACGTCACCGACGCCCTGAGCCTGGGCTGGGCCAAGGGTTGGCAGGCCCGGGGCTGGGTCAAGCCCGACAAGAAGCCCGCTCTGAACCCCGATCTCTGGGAGCGGCTGCTGGCCCTCACGGCACAGCACGAGGTCATTTGCCACTGGGTCAAAGGCCACGCCGACAATCCCAAAAACAACCGCTGCGACCAGTTGGCCGTAGCGGCACGAGAGGCCATTGTAACCGACGGACGGCAGGGTGCCGTCCCTGCGAACCCTAAGCCATAAGCCATCGTAAAGGAGGAAACACCATGAAAAAATCGCAAGTATTCTTCACCCGTGACCTTTCCCCCGAAGGACTGAAAAAGCTCTATGCCCGCATCAGCGCCCCGCTGACCGGAAAAATCGCCGTGAAGCTCCACACCGGCGAGAAGAACGGCCCCAACATCATCCCCAGCGCCTGGGTGAAGGAATTTTTGGGCGAATGCCTCCCCGAGGCGACCATTGTGGAGACCAACACTTTCTACGAGGGCGACCGGGACACCACCGAAAAGCACCGGGAGACCCTGAAGGTCAACGGCTGGACCTTCTGCCCCGTGGACATCATGGACGAGGAAGGCACCGTGGATCTCCCCGTGAAGGGGGGCAAGTGGTTCGATCACATGACCATGGGCAGCCACGTGACCCGCTACGACTCCCTGCTGGCCCTGACTCACTTCAAGGGCCACGTCATGGGAGGCTTCGGCGGCTCCAACAAGAATCTTGGCATCGGCATGGCCGACGGCAAAATCGGCAAGAAGATGATCCACCAGCGGGAGGGCTCCGACGACATGTGGTCCATCGCCATGGACGAGCTCATGGAGCGGATCGCGGAATCCACCAAGGCCACCGTGGATCACTTCGCCGGCCACATCGCCTATCTGAACGTGCTGCGGAATATGTCCGTCTCCTGTGACTGCGAGGGCACCGGCGCCCAGCCCGTGGTGACCCCCAACATCGGCATGGTGGCCTCCCTGGACATTCTGGCGGTGGATCAGGCCAGCGTGGACCTGGTATTTGCCCTGAATCCCGCCGACAACAAGGCTCTGACCGAGCGCATCCAGACCCGGCACGGCCTGCGTCAGCTTTCCTACATGAAGGAGCTTGGCATGGGCAGCGACGAATACGAGCTGATCGATATCGACCGCAACGACGCCGTGATCTCCCCCAAGGAGGCCGTGGCCGACGTGGTGCCCTTCTCTCCCTTTGCCCTGTAAAAATAGCCCTCCCGGGACGGGAGGGCTATTCCCTTTGGACGCGGAGCGCCCGGGGATCGTCGCGTTCGAATTGGATAAGCTGCGTGGACAGTATAATCGTCTCCCGGCAAATAGTCTGTCGAATGCAGGACCGGAAATAATTAAAATTTTTTGGAGGGATCGCCATTGGAAAAGCAGGAGCTGCTGGCGCTGCTGCGCCGGGACAGCTACGTCTCCGGGGCGGAGCTGGGCCGGCGCCTGGGTGTAACCCGGGCTGCGGTATCCAAGGCAGTAGCCGCGCTGAAAAAAGATGGCTATGCCATCGACTCCGTTCCCAACCGGGGCCATCGGCTCATGGCGGAGCCCGATCTGCTGACCCGGGAAGGAATCCTGGAAGCTCTGGGCTCCCATCCCTGGGCCGGGACAGTGGAGGTCCTGCCCACCGTGGACTCCACCAACAACTACCTGAAAACCCAGGGGGCCGCCGGCGCCCCTCACGGAACCGTCGTCATTGCCGACTGTCAGACCGGGGGCCGGGGGCGGCTGGGCCGGAGCTTTGACTCCGCTCCCGGCGTGGGGCTCTATCTCTCGGTCCTGCTCCGGCCCGCCTGCCCGCCCCAGGCCCTTATGACCCTGACGGCCCAGGCCGCCGTGGCCACACGACGGGCCATTCGCGCCGCTACCGGCGCGGAGGCCGGAATCAAGTGGGTCAACGACCTGGTCTTGAACGGGCGGAAGCTCTGCGGGATTCTGACGGAGCTCTCCATCGAGGCGGAAAGCGGTCTGGTAAGCTATGCTGTGGTGGGCGTGGGCGTGAACTGCAACCGGGCGGAAGAAGACTTCCCTCCGGCCCTGCGGGATACCGCAGGCTCTCTCCTTTCCGAGACAGGAAATCGGGTAAGCCGGAACGTCCTGGCCGCAGCTATGATCCGGGCACTCTCGGCCCTGCCGAAACTGGATTGGCAGGCGGAGTACCGTTCCGCCTGCGTGAACCTGGGCAAGGTCGTACAAATTCTTGCCCCCGGCCAGCCGCCCCGGCTTGGAAAGGCCCTGGACGTGGGCCCACAGGCGGAATTGATCGTTCAGACCGAATCGGGCACAGAGGCCGTCCAATCCGGCGAGGTCTCTGTCCGTGGATTGTACGGGTACGTTCCAGTTGAGAATTGAGAAGTGAGAATTGAGAATTATCCTGTAACGCAGGGCTTTCGCAGCGGCGCACACCGGTGCGCCGCGGAACCGCGGACAAGCAATGCTTGTCCCTACGAACGCTGAACCGTGGCGCACTGGTGTGCGCCGCTACGGGCTCTAAACCCTGAACCACGGACGGCAGAGTTGCCGTCCCTGCACAATACACAGAAACAAGGAGGATCCCCATGAAAGTTACCGAGCGATTTTTGAAGTACGTTTCCTTCGACACCCAATCCGACGAAAACAGCGAAAGCTGTCCCTCTACGGAGAAGCAGAAGCTGCTGGGCGCCTGCATCGTGGAGGACATGAAGTCCATTGGCATCACTGACGCCCGGATGGACGCGGACGGCTACGTCTACGGCTCCGTCCCCGGCACCGCAGAGGGCCCCGTGATCGGCCTGATTGCCCACATGGACACCGCCCCCGACTGCTCCGGCAAGGACATCAAGCCCCGGATCGTAGAATACAAGGGCGGGGACCTGGTGCTGAATGAGGCGGAAAAGGTCGTCATGAAGGTCAAGGACTTCCCCAGCCTGAAATGGAATGAGGGCAAGCACCTGATCGTCACCGACGGCACTACCCTGCTGGGTGCCGACGACAAGGCGGGCATTGCGGAGATTCTCACCGCCGTGGAGGAGCTGCTGGCCGAGGGCGGCCCCCGGGTTCCCATTCGCATCGGCTTCACCCCCGACGAGGAGATCGGCCGGGGCGCGGATCGCTTTGATGTGAAGGGCTTCGGCGCGGACTTCGCCTACACCGCCGACGGCGGCACCCTGGGCGAGCTGGAATACGAGAACTTCAACGCCGCCGGGGCCACGGTGGTATGCAAGGGCGTCTCCATCCACCCGGGCAGCGCCAAGGGCCGGATGATCAACGCCATGCAGGTGGCGGTGGACTTCCACGCCATGCTGCCCACCCAGGAGCGGCCCGAGTACACCGAGGGCTACGAGGGCTTCTCCATGCTGCACGGCATGGAGGGCGACGTGGAATCCGCCACGCTCCGCTACATCATCCGGGATCATGACCGCTTCAAGTTCGAGCAGAAAAAGGCCCGGTTCCAGAGCATCGCCGCCTATCTGAACGAGCGCTATGGAGAGGGAACCGTCAACGTCCAGCTGAAAGACAGCTACTACAACATGAAGGAAAAAATTCTGCCCGTGATGCACGTAGTGGAGCGGGCCAAGGCTGCCATGACCGCCGCCGGGATGAACCCCGTAACAGTTCCCGTTCGCGGCGGCACGGACGGCGCCCGGCTGAGCTTCGAGGGCCTGCCCTGTCCCAATCTCTGCACCGGCGGTGAGAACTATCACGGCCGCTTTGAGTACATCCCCGTGGAGGACATGGAACGCTGCGTGGAGATGCTCAAAAACATCGTTAAGCCGTGAAGCACCTGGCTCCAACCACCTTCCGGGCCTTCGCCTGCGCCGCCGGAAGCTGCCCGGACAGCTGCTGCCGGGCGGGCTGGGAGATCGTCCCGGATGAGGAAACCCTGAACCTGTATCGGACTCTGCCCGGCAAAGCAGGCGAGCGGGTCCGGGCGGGGATCATCCCAGCCCATAGGGGCGGTCATCAGCCGCCCGCAGAACCGGAGGAGCCCCTGCTGCGTCAAAACGACGCCCGGGTCTGCGTTTTGCTGGACCCGGACGGGCTCTGCCACGTCCAAAGGAATTTCGGGCACGAGGCCCTCTGCCGGGTCTGCCGGGAATATCCCCGCTTCCACCGGGAGTTCGGCAATCTCACTGAGCACGGCGTCAGTCTGAGCTGCCCTACGGCCTACGCCCTGGCAGTCAATGCCCAATTGGAGTGGGAGACCTGGGAGGACCAGGCCCCGGTGGTCCCCAACGAGCTGGACCCGGAGGCCTATCTGCGGCTCCGCCGGGGGCGGGAACTGGCTTTGGAGCTGCTGGCCCGGGAAGAGCTGCCGCTGCAGCGGCGGATCGAGCTGGTCCGGCGGCTGGCGGCCTCCATGCAGGCCGCGCCGGAAAAGCGGATCCACCATGACTGGGCCCTGCGGCTGCGAAGGTGGGAAACAGGGATCAGGGCGCGGCAAGCCGGGATCAGGGGTCGCAGGCAAGCCGCTGTAGGGGCGGTCATTGGCCGCCCGCCGGACACTTGTTATTTGTCCGCGCCGGATCGTCTGGCAGAACGCTTCGCCGGCTTGGAGATTCTCTCGCCCGCGTGGGAGGAGAAGTTAGCGCAGTTTCGGACGCGTTATAAAAACGGGTCGGACGCACAATGCGCGCTTCTGCAAACCGACAGGCCGGAGGTCTACGCCCGGTATCTGGCTTACAGCCTCTACAAATACTGGCTGGACGCCCTGGACGACGGAAACCTGGCGGGCCGGGTGGAACGGAGCGTCTCCATGACTCTGCTGGGCCTGGCTATGGATCGGGCATTCCCCGGAGAGGGACCCTTCCTGCAGCGGATCAGCCGGGAGATCGAGCACTGCGAGGAGAACCTTTCAGCCCTTCTGCGATGATTCCATGCAAGGAAAAGCAACCCCGGAACGGGCAAAGCCGTTCCGGGGTTGTTCTGTTGCTCGATTTACTTGCGGGTGAACTCCATAGGCAGCATGGCCTTGTACATCTCTTCGGATGCATCCCCGTTGGGAACAGAGGTCACGGTCAGGACGCCGTTTCCGATCTGGACGGTCATGTATTTTTCCGGATCGGCGGTTTTGCCCTCATCTACCACATAAAGCTTGCCGTCCGCAATGCGCCAGTAGCCCTCACGGGTAGCTTCCTTGATTTGCGCCACCATTTCGTCGGGGTTCATCTGGCTCGCAACCTGGGCCGCAAGCTGCTCGCCAAACTGCTCCACGGTCATGCCTTGCTGCTTCAGCGCCTCGGCAAACTGCTCCTCAGTCATCCCGGACATGCTGGCCATCGAGGGCAGCAAAGCCTCGACCAACGCGGGAACCATAGCCTCGACAGCAGCTCTGGCGGACTCCTCGTCGATGCCGAAGGTGCAGCTGCCGTCGGCCCGGAGATCCAGAACCACGTCCATGGTGATGTTGGAGAAAGCGGACATCAGGGCTTCGCCCATCTCACCCAACTGTGCCAGCTCTTCCGAACCGGCGGCGGACTCCATCACCTTGCCATAGTCCACGGTGTAGACCCAGGTTCCGACGAGGTCGGCGTTGATTTCAGCATTGCTGATGGCGGCAAAGGGATCGTCTCCGTTGGGCGCGCTGGGCGCTTCCGTGGTGGGAGCCGCAGTGGGGGCTTCCGTGGTGGGTGCTGCCGTGGCAGGCTTTTCTGTGGTTGCGGTGTTCTCCTTGGTGGGCTCTGTCTTGGCTGCGGTAGTGGCGGGTTCGGAGCTTCCGAACAGGTCCGTCTTTCCGCCGCCCTCAGCGCAGGCAGCCAGAGAGAACACCATCGCCAGGGCCAGCAGGAGGGCCGTCAGTTTTTTCATTGTTTTCATAATCCTTTTTCCTTTCAAGTATTTCGGGGGTCCCGATTTTTGCCCCATTATACACGATAGTTTGTTGCCGGTCAAGCCCCGGCCATGCAAATTCGGCAATAATCACCGTTCTGCCCCGGAATATCCGTGCCTCAAAGGGAAATTTGTGCAGTATTACGAGGGAAAGCTTTGCCCGTTGGTATATCCGCCCCCCGCTTCGGGCATACTCTGGTCGGAGGTGTATTACCATGAAATGGAAACAACTGAAGAAAAAACTCTCCGGCGACAGGGGCTACTACCTGGCCCTGGCCGTCTGCACGGCGGCTGTGGCCGCGTCCGGCTGGCTCTTCATGGACAGCCTGCGCCGGGAGGAGCCTGAGGCTCAGCTTCCCGACGCAGTCCAGGCCGCTGTTCTGCCCACCCTGCCCGGGCTCAGCGGGAACATCCTTCCCGCCCCGGACTCCCAGATCCCGTCTGTAAAGCCCAACCGCCCCGCCATCCCCGTGGCCCCGGAGACGGAAGCGCCCACAGAGGCGCCGCCCCAGACCCAAAAGCCCGCGGAGCGGCCCAAGGCCGTTCGCTTCCGTCCGGTGGATGGAGCCGTAGTCCAGGGCTACAGCATGGACAAGCTGGCCTTCAACCCCACCACCCGGGACTGGCGCACCCACGCGGGCATGGATCTTTCCGCGCCGGAGGGCAGCGAGGTCTGTTCCGCGGCGGAAGGCACCGTTTTGTCGGTCTTTGACGACGATATGCTGGGCCGGACCGTAATCCTCCAGCACGAGGACGGCTGGGTGACCCACTACGCCAATCTGGCGGAGGAAGTTCCCGTCCGGGCCGGAGACCGGGTCTCCGCCGGGCAGGTCATCGGCGCCGTGGGCAAAACCGCCCTGAGCGAGGTCGGCAGCGAACCCCATCTGCACTTCGCGGTATATAGAAACAACGTCCCCCAGGACCCGGAGGCCTTCCTCGGGTAAGAACTGCGGCAGCCCCAAAACGGAGCTGCCGCAAACTGTTTTCACAGAATGGCGCCGCTTACATGTATTTCTTCAGCCCGGCAGGAGCTGCCTCGGGATCTACCCGGGCCGTCATGGTGAAGCTGATGCCGTTTTCCTGGCCGAAGTGCTCACACCAGGCGCAGAAATCCGCCATGACCGCCGGATCGTCGGTGCCCAGCAGACGGTGAATGCTCTTGAGGTAGAGATGGGTGATGTCGAAGTTGCCGGCATGGAGGCCGGAGATAAAGGCCTTGAGGGACGCAATGCCCTCCAGCTGATATGTCTGGTATTCGATGAGGCGGACCTTGTAATTCAGATCGTAGCGCAGGGAGGTTTTGAGCTCGATACAGACCAGGCTGCCCTGCTCCTTCTCCACTGCTTCGTTGATTTCTGCGACCATCTGTTGGGTTTTGCCGGTGCCGCTCAGACCGGCGATAAGCTTGACCATAGGAAATCGTCTCCTTTATGTTGTATTTGGAAGATCCCATCCCGGGAAGCGTCCGGGAATACGGGATCGCAGTTTACTTTTCGTAGCCTGGCTTGCCCAGAAGCTGGAACATATTGCGCTTGTAGAACTCCACGCCGGGCTGGTTGAAGGGGTTGACCCCCAGCATATAGGCGGAAATGCCGCAGCTCAGCTCAAAGAAGTAGAACAACTCGCCCAGGGTGCGGTCGCAGACCTCGTCGGCCTGGACCAGGATAACCGGCACGCCGCCGTCCACGTGGGCGGCCAGGGTGCCCTGGAAGGCCTGCTCCTCCACGAAGTCCAGGCTCTTGCCCTCCAGATAGTTCAGCCCATCCAGGTTCTTCCAGTCCATTTCGATCATGGTGCGCTTACGGGGCGGCACAAAGCGGATGACGGTCTCGAAGATGTTCCGCTCGCCCTGCTGGATCATCTGGCCCAGGGAATGCAGGTCGGCAGTAAACTCTGCGGTAACAGGGAAAATGCCCTTGCCGTCCTTGCCCTCGGATTCCCCGAAGAGCTGCTGCCACCAGCCGCCGAAATAGCGGGCGGAAGGCTCCCAGTTGCAGAGGATCTCCAGCTTCTTGCCGTTTCGGTAGAGCAGGTTGCGGGCAGCGGCATAGAGCCAGACGGGATTTTCAAAGGAAAAGGTCCCCATATCCCGCTGGGCCGCCGCCGCGCCGAACATCAGCTCGGTGATGTCCATGCCGGCCACCGCCAGGGGCAGCAGGCCCACCGCCGTCAGCACGGAATACCGTCCGCCCACGTCGGGGGGGATAACGAAGCTCTCATAGCCCTCTTCCGTGGCAATCTGCCGCAGAGCGCCCTTGGCTGGGTCGGTGGTGACAAAGATTCGCTTCTTGGCCTCATCGGCCCCATACTTCCGCTCCAGCATCCATTTCAGGGCACGGGTGGCGATGGCGGGCTCGGTGGTGGTGCCGGATTTGGAGATGATGTTGATGGAAAAGTCCTTCCCCTCCAGCAGGGCGCACAGCTCCTGCCAGGCCCGGGTGGACAGATTATTGCCGGCGAAGAAGATCTGCGGGTCCTTGCCCCGGAGATTGTGGTTCTGTCCTTTCACCAGCTCGATGGCAGCCCGGGGTCCCAGGTAGGATCCGCCGATGCCCACCACCACAAAGACCTCGGAGTGCTCCCGGATCCGCTTGGAAGCGGCCACAATGCGGCGCATTTCGTCGGTGGCCTCAAAGCTGGGCAGGTCCAGCCAGCCCAGGAAATCGGAACCGGGACCCTTGCGCTCCAGCAGGGTTTTATGGGCGGCAAAGACCTCCTTCTCCAAGCCCAGCAGATCGTTGAGCGAGAGTTCTCCCCAGACATTGGAAATATCAACATTGATCACATGAGTCACCTCACACTTAGTTATTTCTCTGCTCTTATATCATAACCGATTTCGCGCCGGAAAACAATGGGCAATTTCAGGAAAAGTGTTAATTTTTTCGCCGCCGGGGCCAGCGATGGGGCGCAGAATAATATTTTGAAAAAACTTGACTTCCCGTCCTGTTTTTTGTATAGTATAGGCGGAAAATGTCACGGACAGAGTCTATCGACTGATCTATTCTTTTTTATAAGTTGGTTACTTCATAACCGAAATGCGTTTTTCACGCAGACTTGTGAAACGGTCAATAAGAGCAGTAAAAGTATTGATTGCTGTATAGGCTCT